>WNFR01000071.1_pt1 | contig 92423 bp, 84 predicted proteins | sample 5400221 | NCBI WGS metagenome assembly WNFR01 (sample SAMN13153357, study PRJNA577476) | soil metagenome | isolation source: 40 cm soil under Madrone tree | place: USA:California | collected 2016-06-14
TGGATCCGACCAAGGTCACGCGTCTGGCTCTGCAGAACGCCGCTTCGGTTGCGGGCCTCCTGCTCACGACGGAAGTCATGATTGCCGAGTCGCCGAAGGACGACGAGCATGCACATGGCGCGCCGGGCGGCGGCATGGGCGGCATGGGCGGAATGGACATGTAATACCGGTCGGGGGCGTCCGCCCCCGAAAGCGGGTGATGTCGAAAGAGAGCGGGCTTCGGCCCGCTCTTTTTTTGTGGGCGCTTCACGGCCTCAGGTGCTCGACCTCGAGAAAGGCAAATTCGAAGGAATTGGCATTGATGACGTTGTGCTCGACGCCTGCGAGCCGGGCGTAGGGCTGGTGCTCGTGCAGTTCGGCAACCCGCGACGTCCCGCCGGGTTCTTCGAGCTGCAGCCTGCCGTCGAGCAGTGGCACGACGACATAATCATATTCGTGGCGATGCCAGCCTGTTTCCGCGCCGGGCGCGAATCGAAATTCCGTGACCCGCACGTGCGGCTCGTCGATCTTGATGGCTGCAACAGCCTTGGGGCGACCGGACATAATGGGTTCCTGTCGGTTGGTGGAATTGTCGGCAGCGAAGCTAAGGCGGATTCTGCCACGCGCGCATCTCCTCAGGGGAGGCGTTCGCCGGAGCGCACGATCCGGTTTGTTTGGCTACACTCGCGTCGGGTGCGAATGAGTTTCCGGTCGAGCACGGGAGGGATGTCGAAATGAACAGGGGATTTGTGCTCTTGGGCGCTGTTGGTTTGCTGTTCTGCACTGTTTTGCTCGGTCAGGATCCGATGCAGTACGGGGTCAAACTGCTACCATCTCACCCCGTTTGCCACTTGCGAGAGACTCAATGCACGTGAAACTGTCCGCTGCTTCCGATTCCGGCGGGACTTCGCGCGCCGTGAATTGGTCCGCCCGGCAGTATGTGCAGTTCGAGGATGAGCGCACCCGGCCCGTGCGCGACCTGCTCGCCGCATTGCCCGCCATCGTTGCGCGCACCGTAATCGACGTCGGCTGCGGCCCAGGTAACTCCACTGAACTGTTGGCGGCGCGCTATGCCGGTGCTGCGGTCAGCGGCTTCGACAGTTCGGCGGACATGATTGCGGCGGCCCGTCGGCGGCTCCCGGGGTTGCAATTCGATCTCACCGATGTCGAGAAATGGGTGTATGAAAGCGACGCCGGCAATGCCAGCGGCGACGCCGGCGCGGCCGCCGGTGCCGCGCCCTTCGATGTGATTCTTGCCAATGCGGTTCTGCATTGGGTGCCCGATCACGCGCGGCTGTTCCCGGCGCTCGCGGCGAAACTCGCGCCGGGCGGTGCGCTCGCCGTTCAGATGCCGGATAATCTCGGAGAGCCGGCGCACTGCTTGATGCGCGAGATCGCAGCCGACGGACCCTGGGCGGCGAAGCTCAGCGCTGCGGCGGCGGCGCGGCCCTCCATGCACACGGCGGACCGCTACTACGAGATATTGCGCGAGGCGGGTTGCCGGGTCGACATCTGGCGCACCACGTATTACCACGCGCTGCCCGGAGGCGCCGGAGCCGTGGTGGAGTGGTTCAAGGGCAGCGGTCTGCGGCCCTTCATCGCGCCGCTGGCCGACGCGGAGCGCGAGGAGTTCCTGATTCGCTACCGATCCGCGGTGGCGCGCGCCTACCCTGCGACGTCGGATGGGCGTGTGCTCCTGCCGTTTCCGCGCCTCTTCATCATCGCAGTGCATTGAACGGTCGCGCTGCATCCATCGCTCTCGGCGCGGTTCCGGAGCCGTTGCAAGCCCACGTTTCCCATTGGTGGGAGCGCGCCGCCACGCTGCCGGCACTGTCGGTCGTCTACGAGGAATTGCCTGCCGCGTTGCGCGAGGAACTGCCGCGCGTGGTCGCGGGCAGCGAATTCGTCGCGTCCGCGCTGATTCAGGACCCAGAAGCCCTCGCATGGCTTGACCGAAAAGACGGCCCTGCCATGGCGTCTGCCGCCGACCCTGCCGTGTCGCCAGCCGCCGGCGCCGACTACCAGCGCCGAGCTTCGGTGGCGACCACCACGGCCGAGGCCCAGCGCATCTTGCGCGAGTGGCGGCGCCGCGAAATGGCGCGAATCGCCTGGCGCGACATCGGCGGGCGGGCCAGCGTGGCCGACACCCTGCGAGCCGTTTCGGATCTGGCGGACGCCTGTATCCGCGCGGCTGTCGCAGCGGCGCAGCGGCATTTGGAAACGCCGTTCGGCCGGCCGCGCGCCGCTGCCGCCATGCCCGGTGCAGCGGCCGGAGAAGTGCCGTTCATCGTCGTTGCCATGGGCAAGCTGGGCGGGCGGGAACTGAATTTTTCATCCGACGTCGACCTGGTATTTCTCTACGCCGAGGCCGGCGAGACCGACGGCCCGCGGCCCATCGACAACTCGGAGTACTTCAATCGTTTGGGCCGCGAGCTGATCCGTTTGCTCGATGCAAGGACCGAGGACGGCTTCGTGTTCCGTGTCGACACCCGGCTCCGCCCCTTTGGCGACAGCGGCGCGCTGGCCGTGAGCCTGGCTTCACTCGAGAATTACTTGCAGGAACATGGCAGGGATTGGGAGCGCTACGCATGGATCAAGGCGCGCGCCGTGGTCGGCGCCGACGTCTATGCGAGCGCAACCCGCGATTTCATCCGGCCATTCGTCTATCGGCGGTACCTCGACTTCGGTGTGTTCGACTCGCTGCGGGACATGAAGGCGCTCATCGCGCGCGAGGTCGCGCGGCACGAACTCGATCAGGACCTGAAGCTCGGCGCGGGCGGTATCCGCGAATTGGAATTCATCGTGCAATCGATGCAGCTGGTGCGCGGCGGCAGCGATCAGCGGTTGCAGAACGCCAGCCTGCTGGAGGTCCTGCCCTTGCTGGCGGGGGCCAAGTTGTTGCCGAAGGCCGCGGTGGCTGAATTGCAAGATGCCTATCTCACGTTGCGCAAAGCCGAAAACGCCGTGCAGATGATCCGCGACGAGCAGAGCCATTCGATTCCGGACGACCCCTGTGACCGTGCCCGGCTTTCGTTGAATATGGGGCTCGCGGACTGGCCGGCCGCCGCAGCGCGGATCGAGGCGGCGCGGCGCTGTGTGGCGCTGCAATTCGAGGCGCTGGTGTTCGGTGCACCCGAAACGCAGCGCAGGAACGGCGAGGGGAGCTTGGACTGGCTGGCGTCGGATGAGGTCAAGATCGACGAGGAATTGCGCGCCATGCATTTTCCGGCGGATGCGATCGCGCCGGTGGCCGCGCTGCTGGACGAGTACGCCCGAGCGGCCGCGTACCGGCGATTGGACGAGGCGGCCCGGCGCCGCGTGCACGTGATCCTGGCGCGGCTCTTGAAATCCGCCGCCGTGCGCACCGCGCCAGCCACGGTGGTGCATCGAGTTCTACGCGTGCTGGAGGCCATCGGGGCACGTTCTTCCTACCTCGCCCTGTTGAAGGAACAGCCCCCGGCGTTGGAGCGACTCATCGATGTTTGCGCGCTCAGCGGATTCCTAGCGCGACAGGTCGCGGATTTTCCCTTGCTGCTCGACGAACTCATCGATCCGAACGCGTTCGACGAGGCGCCGTCGCGCGCGAGCTTCGTTCGCGAACTCAGCGCCAGAACGGAGCGCCTGCCGACAGACGATCCTGAGAGGCAGGTCGAGGCCCTGCGTCAATTCCAAAAGGTCGCTGTGTTCTGTGTCGCATTCGCGGATCTCTCCGGGCGCATGCCGCTGATGAAGGTGAGCGACCGGTTGACGGATATCGCGGAGCTGATCGTCGAGCGTTGCATGAGCCTGGCCTGGGACCAGATGACCCGGGCGCACGGCATCCCCTACTGCGGCGAGCGCGATCAGGAGCTGCGCGCGGTGAAGGTTGCCGTCGCCGGGTACGGCAAGCTCGGCGGTTTGGAACTTGGCTACGGCTCGGACCTCGATCTCGTGTTTCTGCACGATTCGAGCGGTGAAATCCAGCAGACGAAGGGTGAGCGGCCGATCGACAATACCGTGTTCTTTCTGCGCCTGGGCCAGCGAATCGTGCATCTGCTCACCATGCATTCGGCCGCGGGAAGGCTGTACGAGGTCGACATGCGTTTGCGGCCGAACGGCAAGGGCGGATTTCTCATGACGGGCATCGACGCCTTCGAGCGCTATCAGCAGGCGGAAGCGTGGACCTGGGAACATCAGGCCTTGTTGCGTGCGCGTGCCGTTGGCGGCGACCCGAACTTGTGCCGCGCGTTCGAGGCCGCCCGGCGGCGCGTGCTCAGCACCGCCGTGCACCGCGACACCTTGCGCACGGATGTGGCGGAGATGCGCATGCGCATGCGACGCGAGCTGTCGCGCGCGAAAGAGGGCCAGTTCGACATCAAACAAGACGCGGGCGGGATTGCCGACATCGAATTCCTCGTCCAGTACTGGGTGCTGGCCTCGTCCGGCGAACATCCGGAACTCTTGACCTACAGCGACAATATTCGCCAGCTCGAGGGGCTGTCCGCGGTCGGCGCGCTCGATGCAGGGACGGCGCAATGGCTCAAGGATTCCTATATCGCCTATAGAACGGTGCTGCATCATTTGTCGCTCGAAGGAGGGGAACGGGTGGTCGAGGCTGCGCCCTTTGCGCAGATACGCGCGCGGGTCAATGACATCTGGCACAGCACCTTCGAGGTCAATGCATTGCTCGCGCCGTGGACCGGGCCCTACGGCGGAGTTCCGCCGTTCGACCGCGTGCGCGTCGTTGATTTCAAGCCGGCCCTGGAAGCCGCCATGGCCGAGAAATTGCTCGAGATCGACAAAATTGCGGCCGATCCCGCCGCCCCGACCTTCGACAATACGCCGGTGGCGCTCGAGCGGGCGGGACGCACGTTCAGCCGCGTGAACGCGATTTACGACATCTGGGCGTCCTCCATGAACACCGGCGAGTTTCAGGCGGTGGAGCGCGAAATGGGGCCGAAAATCGCCGCGTTCTACGACGCCATCACTCAGAACACCGGGTTGTTCGCGCGCATCGAAGCGGTGTATCAGCAGAGCCTCGCGGGACAAGCTGAGGGGGCCGCCGCGCAATTTACGGCGGAAGGTCGGCGGCTCTGCTGGCATCACTACACGAGTTTCGTCCGCGCGGGCGCCAAACTGGGCGAGGCCCACAAGACCCGAGTCCGGGCGATCAACGAACGGCTGGCCGGCCTCTATGCCGATTTCAGCCAGAATCTGTTGGCCGATGAAGCGAACTACATATTGTACCTGACCGATGCCGCGGACTTGGCGGGTCTGCCCGAGGCGCAGCGCGCCGCCGCGGCAGCCGCCGCGGCGGCGGCTCAGCGTTCGGGTCAATGGGCGATCCTCAATACGCGCTCTGCCGTGGATCCTTTTCTGACCTATGCCGAGCGCCGTGATTTGCGCGAGACTGTATGGCGCACCTTCTATAACCGCGGCAACAACGGGGGCGCTCACGACAACAAGAAGATCATCACGGAGATACTCGCGTTGCGCAGGGAACGCGCCCAGCTGCTCGGCTACCCCACGCATGCGCATTGGCGGCTCGAAGACAGCATGGCCGGCGATCCCGATGAGGCCATGGCCTTGCTGATGCGCATCTGGCCCGCCGCAGTCGCGCGCGCGCGCGAGGAAGTTGCCGACATGCAGGCGATCGCGGACGTTGCAACGCCCGGCGTGAGGATCGCGGCGTGGGATTACCGCTACTATGCGGAAAGGGTCCGCCGCGCGAGATTCGACCTCGACATGAACGAGGTGAAGCCGTACCTGCAGCTCGAGAGATTGCGCGAGGGAATGTTCTGGGCCGCAAACCGCCTGTACGGTTTTGCGTTCTCCCAGGTGGCCGGCGTCGCCGTGCACAACCCCGACGTGCGCGTGTGGGAAGTCAAGTCCGCAACGGGCAGGCACATCGGGCTTTGGTACTTCGATCCCTATGCGCGCACCGGCAAGAATTCCGGAGCATGGATGAGCGAATACCGGGAACAATCCAAATTGGACGTCCCGGTTTCACCCATCGTATCCAACAACACCAATTTTCTGAAGAATGACGGCGGCGCCCCGATTCTCGTCAGCTGGGACGATGCGGTGACCTTGTTCCACGAGTTCGGCCATGCGCTGCATGGCCTCAATTCGGACGTCCGGTTCCCGTCGTTGTCGGGCACGCGCGTGGTCCGCGATTTCGTGGAACTCCCCTCGCAGCTCAACGAGAACTGGCTCAGCGTCCCCGAGATGCTGTCGCGGTTCGCGTTGCACTTCGAGAGCGGTGAACCCATGCCGGCGGCGCTCGCCGCCAAGATCAAGGCCACGAAAACCTTCAATCAGGGGTTTGCCACGGTCGAATATCTCGCCGCCGCCCTGGTCGATTTGAAGCTTCACCTGGCCGCGGAGCCCGTGGCCGATCCCGAAGCCTTCGAGAAGACAACCTTGAGCGCACTCGGGATGCCCGAGGAGATCGTGATGCGGCACCGCTTGCCGCAATTCGCCCATATCTTCGCCGGCGATTCCTACTCCGCGGGGTACTACAGCTATCTTTGGGCCGAGGTCCTGGATCACGACGCGTTCGATGCCTTCACAGAGGCCGGCGATGCGTTCGACAAAACCGTTGCAAAGCGCCTGCACGATGACATCATGTGCGTCGGCAACAGCGTGGACCCGGGCCAGGCCTACCGCAACTTTCGCGGCAGGGACCCGAAAATCGACGCGCTGCTGCGCGCCCGCGGTTTCGCGGTGCCCTAATGTCAGTGGAGTTCGCCATGCCGGTAATGGTTCAAGACGATTCGAAGCACACTCTGATTCAGCCCAATGCCCAGCATCAATACACGGTGGCGCCGGCGGATTTGCCGCTCTCATGCCCCATGCCCGGCATGTATCTGTGGAACTCGCATCCCCGGGTTTATCTGGCCATCGAGGCCACCGGCTGGGCGAAATGTGCTTATTGCGGAGCGGAATACACTCTGGTCCGAACACCCCACGAAGTGATCCAGCCGGGTCAATAGGCGCGCAGCGCCAGAAAACACAGTTGAAAAGGTGGCGCGCAGCGCCAGACAAAACAGTTGAGAAGGTAGCGCGCAGCGCCAGACAAAACAGTTGAGAAGGTGGCGCGCAGCGCCAGACAAAACAGTTGAGAAGGTGGCGCGCAGCGCCTTAATAAGGCCGGTAGGATTTCTCTTCGACGATGGTGGATCCTAATTTTACATTGATGCGCCGCTTGATGGCCGCGCGCTCGTCGTTCTCGACGTAGACTGCGCGCGCGAGCCGGATGAATTCGGCGTCGAAGGCGCGCGCGCGCTCCTTGTCGCGGATGTCGTCTTCGATCACCCAGAGCCGTTCGTTGACCGTCATCAAGGCATGGATATCGGCCTCGATATCGATTCCGGCATACGCCGAGTTCGACCACGTGCCTTGCAGCGCCTCGAGTTCGAGCCGCACATTGTGCAATTTCTGCGGGTCGCTCATGCGCTGCGATTTGATGCGCAGGATGGTGATCTTGTCGATCAACTCGCCGGGAGAGATGGGCACCTTGATCTCAATGTTCATCATGATACATCTTAGCGAATTTTGGATTCCGCCATCAGCGCATCGAGCTTGTCCGTGACCTCTTGCACGTCGATCAAGTCCATGACGCCGGGCCGCTCGATTTTCTTGGTCCATGGAAGGTTCTCGCTGGGGCGCCCGAAGACCTTGCGCGCGGCGTCGTCGTATTTGTCGACGCACCACTGCCGGCTGTAGTAGGGACCCGCCCGGGCAGTGCGCGTAGCCGCGTAGAGGCCGATGACGGGAAGTCCTACCATGGTTGCCATGTGCGTGGGTCCGGAGTCCGGCGAGACCAAGACTGTCGCCTTCGACAGCAGCCCCAGCAACTCCGGCAACGTATCCTTGCCGATTTGATTGACCATGGACGATTTCGCCGCGGGGTCCGCTGCGCCGGTGGCCTCGATCATCGCTCCCATGCGCCGCTCCTCCTCACTGCGACCGCCGGCAAGGATCACCCGCATGCCGTGAATCCTGATGGCGTGATCGGCCACCGCGGCATACCGCCACGCCGACCAATTGCGCACAGGGTGGCTGGAGCAGGGGCTGACGACGAGCGTGGCGCGTTCATCTGGAATCAGCCGCGCAGCGTAATCAAGCGCGTCCGGCGGCAGAGTGATGTCCCAGGCGGGAGCGTCCGGTTCGATGCCGCAGGCCCGCACGAAACCCATGAATGAGTCCAATACATGCTGCGAGGCGGCCGGAGCCACCTGCGCATTGGTGAACAGCCACTGCAGTTCGCGCGCGCGCGCGCGGTCGAACCCGAGTTTCACCGGCGAGGAGATGAGGGTGGACACGAGGCTCGCGCGGATCGAGAGCTGCAGGTCCAGCAGCAAATCGAAACGCCTCCCCCGGAGCACCTCGCGGAGCCGCAGCAGTTCGCGAGTCATTGCGCGTTTCTCGAAGGTGATAAACTCGACTTTTGGAAGAATCGCCGACATCAGCCTGGCTTCGAGTTTGCCGATGATCCAGGTGAACCGGGTCTTCGGCCACGCCTTCTCGAGCGCGCGCAGCGCGGCCGCCGCGTGGCAGGTGTCGCCAATGGCCGATAAGCGGAGCATGCAGACACTTTGCGGAGGCGTATCGAATCGCGGCGGTTGATCGATCGGCATATATTGTTTTAAGGACGGACGCGCTCGCAAGAATGACGAAGTACGGCGGCCAACGCATAGCCACTGCCGACGGCGCCATGCTGGCTGATCCGGCGAGCCTTGGCAATCTCGTGGGCGCCGCGCTCGAGGCGGCATTCGAACCCGGGTTCTGGGCCGCTCGCGGCGAGCTCATCGAGGTAACCGGCGGCCGCGGCTCGGCGTGGTTCATCTCCGGCAACGGACGTTGGGTATTGCGGCACTATCGACGCGGTGGATGGATCGCTCGCCTGTCACGCGATCGCTATCTCTGGGCCGGCGAGGCACGCGTGCGCGCATTCGCCGAGTATCGTGTGCTCGCCGAACTCGCCCGGGGCGGATTGCCGGTCCCGAACCCGGTCGCCGCGCGGTATAGACGCTCGGGCCCGTTCTATCGCTGCGATCTCATTACGCAGCGGATTGCCGGTGCGCGTCCCTTAAGTTCGGTGTTGTCGTTTGGGCCCGTGAACGGAGACACGTGGCGCGAGGTCGGCGCGGCCGTTGCGCGGCTGCATGCGGCCGGCGCGGATCATGCGGATCTCAACGCACACAACATTCTGGTGGGCATTGACGGGGCGGTGAGCGTGATCGACTTCGACCGCGGCATGCTCCGGACGCCCGGGAGCAAGTCCGGCGCGTGGGCGGCCAGGAACCTGTCGCGGCTGCATCGATCGCTCGTGAAAGTATGCCGGGACTTGCCGCCGGATCGATTCTCCGCGGCGGCCTGGGATCGGCTGCTGGCCGGGTATCGACTGCCGGCCGGGTGCGGGTAGCCGTGCGTTTCCTCTACAGTGTGTTGGTCTATCTTCTCCGCCCGATCGCCTTCGCGGCGGTGTTGTGGCGGGGTCTGCGGAACCGCCTCTATTGGGTGGGCCTCCGCGAGCGCTTCGGTCTCGGATCGGCCAGTCCGAGCCCGGCGATCTGGCTGCACGCCGTGTCGCTGGGGGAAGTCACCGCGGCCGCTGCGATCGTGCATGCCCTGCACGATAGCCATCCTCGAAGTCCCGTGATCGTGACGACGGCGACGCCGACGGGACGGGCCCGAGCGCAGGTGCTGTTCCGTGACGGGGCTGCCGTGCGTTATCTGCCTTACGACACACCGGGGTCCATGCGCCGGTTCATCAATCGCGCCAAGCCCGCCGTGGCCATCATCATGGAAACGGAACTCTGGCCGAACCTGTTCTACCAGTGCCGGCGGCGCGGCATTCCAGTGGTGCTGGCGAGCGCCCGTCTCTCGCAGAAGTCGGTGGTGCGATATCGCCGTTTCGGCGCCTTGTTCCGCCCCGTGTTTTCCGGCGCTACGTTCGTGGCGGCACAGAGCGCGGAAGACGCCGAGCGTTTCATCGCCATCGGCGCCGATCCCGGGCGGACTTGCGTCGCTGGAAACGTCAAATTCGATGTAGGCATTGATCCCTCCATGCTTCAGCGCGGCCTGGGGCTGCGTTTGGCTTGGGCTACGAGGCCGGTGTGGATCGCTGGAAGCACTCACGCAGGCGAGGAGGAGATGGTCTTGAGCGCGCACTCCGCCGTCCTGGCCGATGCGCCGGACGCGCTCCTGTTGTTGGTGCCGCGCCATCCGGAACGGTTCCAATCCGTGGCGGATCTGTTGGGCCGCCGCGGGTTTCGCTATGAGCGCCGCACCACCAGCGGCGGATTGGGACCCGCGGGCGCTCTGCCCCCCGAAGCCCAGGTCTTGCTGGTTGACACGGTGGGGGAACTCGCGGCCATGTACGCGGCCGTGGATGTGGCCTTCATCGGCGGGAGCCTGGTCCCTGTGGGGGGGCACAATCTATTGGAACCGGCCGCGCTGGGAGTGCCGGTGATCACGGGCCCGTATCAAGCGAACACCAAGGAGATCGCGCAGTTGTTGCTGCAGTCGGGCGGCGCCCTGGAGGTGGCCGACGTGGCGGGGCTCGCCGCCGTGGTGAGGCGGCTGTTTGCCGACTCCGCCGAACGGCAGCGTGTGGGCGCGAGCGGCCGTGGAGTCGTCGATGCGAACCGCGGCAGCGTGGCACGCGTGCTCGAACTCGTCGAACCTATTCTTTGAGCAGGGTGTTGAGGCGGTTCAAGCTTTGCACGGAGAGGATTCCGGCCGCCTGCTGCAGCTTGAGCACGTTGATCATGTAGTCGTAGCGGCTGCGGGAATAGTCGGTCTGGGCTTGGATCCACAGGCGCCTGGATTCGACGACGTCGACCGCCGTGCGCGTCCCCGCTTCGTAGCCCGCTTCGGTGGCGTTGAGAGCGGTCGTGTTGGACTCGACGGCCCGGCGCAATGCCTTCACCCGTGAAATCTCGGATAGCACGCCCAGATACGAATCGCGAGCGTCGTGTTCGGTCTGGCGCGCCACGCGCTCCACCCGTTCCTTGGCCGCCCTATGCTGGTAGACGGCCTGGCGAACCTGAGAGGACACCATGCCGCCGGAGTACAACGGGAAAGTCAGCTGGATGCCGATCGAGCTCTGCTGTTGATCGATGGCGGAATTGCCGTATGGCGTGCCGTCGGCGTTGATGCTGGTGCCGTCGGAGTTGAGTTTGTAGCGGCTTGCCACGAGGTCCAGCGACGGAAAATGCCCGCCCCGTGCAGCACTCACGTTTTCTCTGGCAATGTCCGCGGCCAGACGGCTGGAGACCAGCGACAGGTTCTGCTGCAGGGCCATTTCCACCCATCGATCCTCGTTGACCGGGTCGGGATCGGCCAACTCGAACGGTTCGATGGGGCGTGCCAGGGCATCGAAGAGATCGCCGGTGATCTCGCGCAAGAACTCCTGCGCGGATGCCACCTGCCGCTTGGCGGCGATGACGGCGGCGGCGCTGCTGTCGTGGGAGGCGCGCACCTCCTGCACGTCGGTGATGGCGATCAAGCCCACCTCGTAGCGCTTCTCGGCCTGTTCCAGCTGACGATTGACCGACGCCAGCGCGCCTTCCTGGGCATCGAGATCGTCCTGGGAAGCGAGCACGTCGAAATAGCGCTGGGCCACCCGCGACATCAAGTCTTGCTGGGCCGCCTGGTAGTCCGCCTCGGCCTGCGCGACCTGAGCATCCGCGCGCTGCAATGCCACCCAGTTTTCCCATCGGAACAGGTTCTGTTTCAGGTCGACCCCGTATTTGTGGTTGTGGGTGGTGGTGCGCCCGTCAAAGTCCTGATTTTCGACTATGACGACCGGCTTGCCGGTGGACACGTCCGTAAAGGAAAACGATTGGTTGGAGGATCCGGTGTCGCGTTCCTTGTTTGCAATGGCGGTTCCCGCCACCTGGGGCAACAGCGCGGCGAGGGCCTGCGGTTTGGATTCGAGGGCGGCGAGACGATTCGCTTCGGCCTCCCGCAATTGGGGATCGTTTTGCAGGGCGCGCTGATACACGGCCACCAGATCGGCAGCCGCAGCCGCATGAAAGCTCAAGATACACGCAACCAACGTCAATAAACGCTTCATTCGTCGTGCCCGGTGACAGGTGTTATATTCGACTATAACACCGCTGCAACGCCAGTTAATATTGGGGAATGGTCGGATCCACGTCCCTGGACCACGCCAGTATTCCGCCGGCGAGGTTGAAAACCGACGGAAACCCCTGCGCCGTCAGAAATCGCGCCACTTCCAGGCTTCGACCCCCGGAGCGGCAGATCACAACCGTGTCTTGCTTCGGATCGAGTTCACTCAGTCGATCCGCAATCTGGCCCATGGGAATGTGAACCAGGCCGGTTGGAACGGGAGCCAGTTGCGTTTCCCAATCCTCGCGGACATCGACCAGCGTCATCGAGGCGCCGGCGGCGCGCCGCTTCAGGAACTCCTGCGGAGTCAATTCCTTGATAGTCAAAATACGAATCCTCGCGGTGCAGTGGCGTTCACCAACGGATCGATGACCGTCTCGAAGAGACTTTCCCGAATCCACTCCGTGCTGTCCACGCGGCGTACCAATATCGCATCCATCACCGGCGCAATGCCGACCACGGCGAACAGGCGGCCGCCGACGCGCAGCGCCTGTTCGAATCGAGTGTCGTAAACCGGCAGCGAACCGGTGACGGCGATGACGTCGTATTCGCCCAGGGGCGCGCCCTTGAACGCATCTCGCGTCTCGAGTTCGACGCGGGCTACCGGAACGGTTCGCAGATTCACCGTGGCCGCCGCCGTGAATTCGGCCCGGATATCGATCGAATGAGTGCTGCTCGCGAGAAGGCCGAAAGCTGCGGTCAGGTAGCCGGTGCCGGTTCCCACTTCGAGAACGGTGTCGGACCCGTTCACGGCCAGGGATTGCAATATCCGTCCCTGCAGCACAGGCGCCAGCATGGATTGTCCGAATCCGATGGGGATCGGCGTGTCGGCAAACGCAAGCTCCAGATAGGCCGGCGGCACGAACGCTTCGCGGGGCACCGTGGATAGCACGTCGAGCACCCGCGGATCGAGAACCTCCCAGGTGCGGATTTGCTGATCGACCATCTGCTGCCTTGCGGCCAGTGTATCCATAGGCGCCCTACATGATTAACCCCAGCGATTATGGTCAATTTCGAGAGGGTACGCGAGCCCCTTGCGCTATTCTGCAAGCACGATGATTCACGATGCACCAACCCCGCGGGAACACTAAATTTCAAGCGTCGTCACGATTCTTCGTTATCGAGGTCCGCGTTGATCCTGTCTCCGGTTTATCTGTTGATTTTCACCTCAGCCCTGCTGGCCGTGGGCTTGACCGTGGTCTTCGTCGGCAAGCGGCGCCAGGAGCAGGCGGTCGGCAAGTTCTCCGATCAGCTCTGGCGGCTCACTTCGGCGTCCAGCGAGGTGGCGCGGATCGACCTCGAAGGCAAGCCGGAGTCGCTCGAGCGATTGGCCGCGGCGGTGAACCAGCTGCTCGAAAGCCTCGAGCAGCGCGGCGCCGACTTGCACGGCCGCGAGCAGCTCTTCCAGCGTTTGGTGGAGACCGTGCATTATGCGGTGCTGGTGCACCGTCAACGGATTTTGTTTGCGAATTCGCGGTTCCTGGCTCTTTTGGGGTTGACCGCTCCCGATGTGATCGGCAGGCACTTAAGCGACTTTGTCGGTCCGGAGTATGTCGAGTTGGTCGACAGCAATCTGCGGCGCCGGTTGGATGGCGAGGCTGCCGCCGAGCGCTACGAGGTGGAGCTCGTCGGCGCCCATGGTGAAGTCACGCGCGTCGAATTGTCCAGCGCGCTGATCGACAGTGACGGCGAGGCGGCCTTACTGCTCACGGCCTTGGAGATGCTGCCGGAGGCGTCGACGCCGCCCGACGGATCGGTGGCGCGGCCGCGCGCCATGGCGACTCTCGACGCCATGGGCGAAAGCGTCGTCACGGTGGACGCCGGCGGGCGGATCGACTACATCAATACGGCCGCCGAGTCCCTGCTGGGTCAGCGCCTCGACCAGGTCGTCGGCAAGTCGTTTCCCGATGTCGCGTCTCTGGTGGACGAGGCGGACCGGCATTCGCTGGGCGATCCAGTCCGTATGGCGCTGATCGCGGGCGGCCGGGTGAGCATGGGCAGACGCGCGGTGCTCGTGCCCGCCAATGGCAGCACCGAGCGGTCCGTCGAGCTCAGCGTCTCGCCCTTGAGGTCGGAGACCGGAGACGCCATGGGGCTGGTTCTCGTGCTCCACGACACCAGTGAACTGCGCGGACTGACGCGTCAGATGACCTATCAAGCCAGTCACGATGCCTTGACGGGGCTGGTGAACCGCCGCGAGTTCGAACGGCGGCTGCAGGAGGCTTTGGATCTGGCTCAGACCGGCGATACGGCGCACGCGCTGTGCTATCTGGACCTCGACCGGTTCAAGGTCGTGAACGACACCTGCGGACACACGGCCGGCGACAATATGTTGCGCGAGGTGGCCTCGATCATCAAGGAAGCGGTGCGGGATTCGGACACGGTCGGGCGCCTCGGCGGCGATGAATTCGCGCTGCTGCTGGTTGGCTGCCCCCTCGAGAAGGCACGGCAGATCGCGGACGACGTGGTGCGCTCGGTCAACGACTACCGCTTCGTCTGGAAAGACAAGATCTTCAACATCGGCGTAAGCATCGGTATCGTGGAAATCGGCCGCGCCGGCGGGGCGATTGAAGATCTGATGAGTTCGGCCGATTCGGCGTGCTACGTCGCCAAGAAGCAGGGCGGCCTGCACGTCCATGTGTATTCCGCGCGCGAGGAAGCGAGCGCCAGGCACAGCGGCGAGATTCATTGGCTGCAGAAGCTGCAAGGGGCCCTGCGCGACAACAAGTTCGAGCTGTATTTCCAGCCCATCGTGCACGCGCAGCTCGGCGGTGTGCGCGGGCCGGCGATCGAAGTATTCGTCCGAATGGAGAGCGAGAATGGCCAACCCGGCGCCCCGCCGGCCGAATTCATCCGGGCCGCCGAGCGCTACCGGCTGATGCCCTATGTCGATCGGTGGGTGGTGCAGGCGGTGCTGTCGGCTCTGGGACGCGGCGGATTGAGGGTCCCCGTGGGTCGCAGCGTTGCGATCAACATCGCCGGGCAGACGCTGGGGGATTCCGAATTCCTGGAATTCGTGGTCGAGTGCTTCGATCATACCGGCGCGGATCCGGGCGACATTTGCTTCGAAGTCACGGAAAGTTCGGTGGTGGCGAATCTCGACCACGCGCGCCGTTTCATCGCGGTGCTGCACGGCATGGGCTGCGAATTCGCGCTGGATGATTTCGGCAGCGGCTTGAGTTCGTTCTCGACCCTGAAGACCCTGCCCATCGACTATCTCAAGATCGACGGCTCGTTCATCCGCAATCTCGCCGAGGACACCGTGAATCAGGCCATGGTTGCGGCGATGATCGATCTGTCGCGCAGCCTCAACTTCCGTATCGTTGCGGAGCAGGTCGAGGACCAGCTATCGCTGGACGTCGTGAAGCGCATGGGAATCGACTTCGCCCAAGGGTTCGTGATTGCCCGGCCGCAGCCCCTGTCGGTAACGCCGATCCCCTTCTGACGGCTGCGGGGCGCGGGCTCGGCACCTGAGCCGGCGCTGCGGGCAAGGCGCCCCGGCAGGGCGCCCCCTGCTCTGTGCCCGGGACGCCCGCGGCTCGGTGCCCCGGCTTATAACCGGCTGGCAGGAGCACATAACAAACTTCTATGGTATTTGACCCGCGCTTAGGAGGAAAATCGGCGCAAGATCAAGGATCACTGAGGTGCAACATGCCGATTTACGAAGACAACACCAAATCCATCGGACACACGCCCCTGATTCGAATCAACCGCTTGGACGCCTCGAGCGGCGCCACCATCCTGGCAAAGATCGAAGGCCGCAATCCGGCCTACTCGGTGAAGTGCCGGATCGGATCGGCCATGGTTTGGGACGCTGAAGAGCGTGGTACGCTGAAGCCCGGAATGTCCGTCGTCGAGGCCACCAGCGGCAATACGGGCATCGCCTTGGCGTTTGCCGCCGCGGCCCGCGGCTATGGCTGCGTTCTGACCATGCCGGACACGATGACCATGGAACGCCGCAAGGTATTGGTCGCGTTCGGCGCCAAACTGGTATTGACGCCCGGTGCGAAGGGCATGAAGGGCGCGATTGCTAAAGCCGAAGAACTGGCCGCGGCCGAACCGACCAAGTACGTGCTGATGCGGCAATTCGACAATCCCGCCAACCCCGCGATCCACGAAAAGACGACGGGGCCCGAGATCTGGGAGGATACCCAGGGCAAGATCGATGTGTTCGTCTCGGGCGTGGGGACGGGCGGCACGCTCACCGGCGTTTCGCGCTACATCAAGCATACCCGGTCGAAGAAGATTCTTAGCGTGGCCGTCGAGCCCACCCATTCGCCGGTCATCAGCCAGACCCTGGCGGGTCAGCCGCTGGTCCCGTCGCCGCACAAGATTCAGGGCATCGGCGCCGGGTTCGTTCCGAAGAACCTGGATCTGTCGCTGGTCGACCGCGTGGAGCAGGTCAGCAACGAGGAAGCGATTGCGACCGCGCGCAAGCTGGCGCGCGAGGAAGGGATACTCGGCGGCATATCCTGCGGTGCCGCGATGGTGGCGGCGCTGCGGCTGGCGCGCGAGCCTGCGTACGCGGGCAAGACCATCGTCGTGGTTCTTCCGGACGCCGGCGAACGCTACCTGTCCGGCGCCTTGTTCGAAGGTCTGTTCGAGGAAGTGGAGAAGATGCAGGCCGTCGCCTAGTTCATTGGAAAAAGTCGCCTGCGGCGCTTTTTGTGCCATTCCATCCCTGGATGGCACCCTGCGGGTCGACCTCCGTTCGACCAAACGCGCTCCTGCGCGTTTGTCGGACATCAGCTTCGTTTCCGCTGGCAAAAAGCGTCGTTTTTGCCAGCTGCGCAGCAGGGGAAATGCAAGTCCGACAGGACACTAGTCTAGAGGCCCATATGACCGCCATCGCCAACCCGCAGTCCAACCCGAAATCGAAGATCACCGTGCTCGACGGTCTCGCCGGCGATCTGCTCCGCAGCTATCTGAGCGACGAGCGGGCGCGACGCATCTCGCAACGCTACCTGCCGTCGCGCGAGGCCATCGTCGAGATCCTGGAGGCGGTCCTCGATCTCATGTATCCCGGCTATTTTGGACGGCAGGACCTCAACAACGAAAACCTCGGTGCCCACATCGAACAGTCGGTAGCGGCGCTTGCGCCGAAGATCGAGCAGGAGATGGAGCACTGCCTGTGCTACGGCCGCGAGCGCGAGTCGTCGCGGAGCGACGTCGGCGACTGTGCGCCGCGTGCGCACGAGCTGACCCAGGTGTTTTTGGGCCGACTGCCGGAAATCCGCAAGCTGCTGCTGCGCGACGTGCAGGCGGCATTCGACGGCGACCCCGCCGCGAGCAGTCTCGACGAGGTGGTGCTGGCCTATCCCGGCTTGCTGGCCGTGAGCGTGTACCGCATCGCTCATGCCCTCTACGATCTGGGCGTCCCGATGATGGCGCGCATCATGACGGAGTGGGCGCACTCGAAGACCGGGTGCGATATTCATCCGGGGGCGAAAATCGGCGCGGCATTTTTCATCGATCATGCCACCGGCGTGGTGATCGGCGAAACCACGGAGATCGGCGAAGGGGTAAAGCTGTATCAGGGCGTTACCCTGGGAGCGCTGTCCTTTCCGAGGGATGCCGCGGGCCACATCATCCGAGGCAAGAAGCGGCATCCCACCGTGGAGAACGGTTCGACCCTTTACGCGAACGCCACCGTTCTCGGTGGTCAGACGGTGGTCGGTGCGGACAGCGTGATCGGCGGTTCCGTTTTTCTTACGCACAGCGTGCCGCCTCGCTCGCGCGTCTCGCTCAAGGAGCCGGAATTGCGCGTGGCCACCCGCGACGGCGCGGCGGAACCCGACGCCATCTATTTTGATATTTGAGCGGGGTGCGGAGCCGGGGACGCCTGGCACGCCCCGGCGAGCCCCCGCCACTTGGGCTACATCATCTTGCCAATGATGGGCACCATCAGCAGCGCCACGATGTTGATGATCTTGATGAGGGGATTGATCGCGGGCCCGGCGGTATCCTTGTAGGGATCGCCCACCGTGTCGCCGGTGACCGCCGCCTTGTGGGCATCGGAGCCCTTGCCGCCGAAGTGGCCTTCTTCGATGTATTTCTTCGCGTTGTCCCAGGCGCCGCCGCCGGTGGTCATGGAAATCGCGACGAACAAGCCGGTGATGATGGTGCCGATCAGCAGCCCGCCCAGTGCTTGAATGCCGGAACCGGGTCCCATCAGCCAGTTCACGATGAACACGAGCACGATGGGAGCGAGAATGGGCAGCAACGAGGGGATGATCATCTCCTTGATCGCCGCCTTGGTCAGCATGTCGACGGCGCGTGAATAGTCGGGCTTTGCCGTGCCTTCCATGATGCCCTTGATCTCGCGGAATTGACGGCGCACTTCGTTGACCACCGCACCCGCTGCTCGTCCCACGGCCTCCATGGCCATGGCGGCGAACATGTACGGGATGAGGCCGCCGATGAACAATCCGATGATCACCGCCGGGCTCGAGAGGTCGAAGCTGGTGGCGTGTCCCAACACTTCTTCGAGCTTGTGGGTGTAATCGGCAAACAGCACCAGCGCCGCGAGACCGGCGGAGCCGATGGCGTATCCCTTGGTGACCGCTTTGGTGGTATTGCCCACGGCATCCAGCGGATCGGTGACGTCGCGCACTTTGGCGTCGAGGCCGGCCATTTCCGCGATTCCGCCGGCATTGTCGGTGATCGGGCCGTAGGCATCGAGCGCCACGATCATGCCGGTCATCGACAGCATCGCCGTGGCCGCGATGGCGATGCCATACAGACCCGAGAGCTGGAACGAAGCCCAGATGCTCAACGACACGGCGATCACGGGCAGCGCGCAGGCCTTCATCGAGACACCGAGGCCGGCGATGATGTTGGTGGCGTGCCCCGTCTGCGAGGCGGAGGCGACGTGCTGCACCGGTGCATATTCGGTGGCGGTGTAGTACTCGGTGATCACGATCATGGCGGCCGTCAGAGCGAGCCCCACCAGGGTGCATTCCCACAGGTGCATGGCCGCGTCGCCCATGAGGGCCTTTGAGACGAAATAGAACACGACCGCGGAAATGGCGGCCGACACGATGACGCCCTTGTACAGGGCGTTCATGATCTTTCCGCCTTCCCTGGTGGAGACGAAAAAAGTGCCGATGATCGAGGATACGATGGAAATGGCGCCCAGCACCAACGGGAACAGCACGGCTCGCTCGCCCATATCGACCATCACCAAACCGCCCAGCAGCATGGTGGCCACCAGGGTGACGGCGTAGGTTTCGAACAGGTCGGCCGCCATGCCGGCGCAGTCGCCCACATTGTCGCCGACATTGTCGGCGATGACCGCGGGATTGCGCGGGTCATCTTCCGGGATGCCCGCCTCGACCTTGCCGACGAGGTCCGCACCCACGTCCGCACCCTTGGTGAAGATTCCGCCGCCCAAGCGCGCGAAGATCGAGATCAACGAGCCGCCGAACGCCAGACCCACCAGCGATCGAAGCGCCGTTTCGGAGTCGCCCAGCAGATGCAGCATGGCGACGTAGTATCCGGCGACGCCCAACAACCCCAGACCCACCACCAGCATGCCGGTGATGGCGCCGCCGCGGAAGGCGACCTTGAGCGCGGCGTTGATTCCGTTGTGCGCCGCCTGCGCGGTGCGCACGTTCGCGCGGACCGAGATGAACATGCCGATATAGCCGGCTAGCCCTGAGAGAACGGCGCCGATGGCGAATCCGCCCGCCGTGGGCCAGCCCAGACTCAGGCCCAGAACCACGAACAGAACGACCCCGACCATGGCAATGGTGGTGTATTGGCGGTTGAGGTAGGCGCGGGCACCGGCCTGAATGGCCGCCGCGATCTCCTGCATTCGGGCGTTGCCGGCGGGCTGGGCGAGGATCCAACGGACCGAAATCAGTCCATACACAATCGCTATTACACCTGAGCCAATCGCTAGCCAAAGCGCGTTATCGAGCGTCATCGAGGGTCTCCGTATCGTCTGAAAGTACTGTTTATATTATGAAAATTTAGAGTTGTTCGGAATCGTCAGACCTTGAATCCGGTGCTGAGCCGCTTCGGTACACGCGCGCCCTTGAGGGTCACATACGCCGGCAAGCCGGAAACGTAAGGGGGGTAATCCTCGCCATGGATGAGGGGGGACAGGTATCGGCGGCAGGCGGCGGTGATGCCGAAGCCGTCCTCGGTGATGTAATGGCGCGGCACCTTCTTTTCTTGGTTGGCGACCGCGGCGAGCGGCGCCTCGCCAATGGTCCAGCGATACGGCTTGGACGACTTCCTCACGATCACGGGCATGACGGCATTTCTGCCTTTGACCGCCAACTCGACCGCGGCCTTGCCGACGGCATAGGCCTGCTCGACGTCCACCTTCGAGGCGATGTGGCGTGCGGAGCGCTGCAAATAGTCCGCAACGGCCCAATGAAATTTGTAGCCGAAGGCTTCCTGCGTCATCTGCGCCACGACGGGGCCGACGCCGCCCAGCTGCGAATGCCCGAATGCGTCCTTGGTGCCCGCTTCGGCCAGGAATTTGCCGTCGGAATCGCGTACGCCTTCAGAGACCACCACGACGCAGTAACCGTTCTTCTCGACCGACTGCTTGACCTTGGCGAGAAAGCGCTCGCGATCGAAGGTGATCTCGGGAAATAGAATGATGTGCGGAGCATCGCCGCTTCTGGCGGATGCCAATCCGCCGGCGGCGGCCATCCATCCGGCATGACGGCCCATGACTTCGAGTACGAAGACCTTGGTGGAGGTGCGGGCCATGGAGAGCACGTCGAGCGCCGCCTCGCGCGTCGAGACAGCAATGTACTTGGCAGCCGAGCCGAAACCCGGACAGCAGTCGGTAACCGGCAGGTCGTTGTCCACGGTTTTGGGTATGCCGATGCAGATGATCGGGTATCCCAACTGCGCGCCGATCTCGGACACCTTCTGTGCGGTGTCCATGGAGTCGTTGCCGCCGTTGTAGAAGAAATACCCGATGTCATGCGCCCGAAAAACGTCGATCAAGCGCTCGTATTGCGCTCGGTTCTTGTCGATTCCGGCCAGCTTGTAGCGTGCCGACCCGAAGGCGCCGCCCGGCGTATGGCGCAGACCGCGGATGGCCGCGGGGGCTTCCTTGCTGGTGTCGATCAAATCCTCGGTCAATGCGCCTAAAATGCCATGCCGGCCGGCGTATACTTTAGCGATCCGGTTCGGGTACTTACGGGCGGTTTCCAACAATCCGCACGCGGATGCGTTGATGACGGCGGTGACTCCGCCCGATTGGGCGTAAAATGCGTTTTTCGGGGGTGAGCGCTTCATTAGGCGCGCAGGATAGCCGATTGGCGCTCCATCGGCACTGTTTGACGATGAACTCCGGCGAATGTACGGTAGCGCGCTTTCATCACATCAGAGCATCATGCGAATAGTCCTACTAGGCGCTCCCGGGTCCGGCAAGGGGACGCAGGCCCAGTTGCTGGTCAAGACCTACGGCGTGCCGCAAATATCCACCGGCGATCTGCTGCGCCAGGCGGTGGCTGCGGGCACCCCGCTTGGAGTGCGCGCCAAGGCCGCGATGGATTGCGGCAAGCTGGTCGACGATCCCACCGTGCTCGGCATGATTCGCGAAAGGCTGGACCAGCCGGATGCGGCGAGGGGGTTTATCCTGGACGGCTTTCCACGCAATATCGTGCAGGCGGACGCGCTCGAGAAGATGCTTCGCGGCATCGGCAAACCGCTCGAGGCGGTGGTGTTGCTGAACGTGGACCTGGGCATTTTATTCAAGCGTCTCACGGGACGCCGGATCTGCGAGGACTGCGGACAGGTGTTCAACGTGTACACGTCGCCCGTGGACGCCGCATCGCATCAGGAGAAATTCGGTCATGTGCCTCGGCTCATCCAGCGCCCGGACGACAAGGAAGAGGTGATCGGCAAGCGGCTGGAGGTCTACGATGCGCAGACCAAGCCGCTGATCGAGTACTACACCGCGGCCGGGCTGCTGCGGGTGGTCGAGGCCGATGCGGACGTGGACACGGTGTTCAAGAGCATCCAGCACAGCGTTCAGGCGCAACCCGTCGCTTAAGAGCCCCAGGAGCCCGACTGAGTATTCTACGTGAGCCGCGTTGGCTGGGAGAGGGAGCGGATGCAAGGCGCGCGGCGCAGGCCATAGTGGGTTCAGTCAGGCTCCCAAGGTTTCAGAACCGCGAGCAAGCGCTCGCCGATTTCCCGGCGCCGCCAACCCGTGAGGGCATCGGTGTCGCGCTTGCCCAAGGCTAGCGCCTTGAGTTCGCCGCGCGGGGCCAGAAGTTCCGGGCTGACGCGCAGCTCCGCCGCACGCGCATCCACGATTGTGCCGAGCCGCAGCGCCAACTCCTTCTGTTCGGGAGTCGGGCGTGAATCAAGACCTGGATTCAAGTCGGTGATAGCGGCCGATTCGTCGTGCAATGCGTGCAGCAAGCTCGCCGCGAAGGCATCGTTGAAATTTGCCGGCATGGCGTTGAGGGCGCCGAGCGCGGAGCGCGAAACGGGGTTGGCCTGTGCCACGGCGAACAGGGCCGGATCGGGGATGATCCAGGCTCGCGGCAGATCGCGTTCGCGCGCAAGTTTTTCCCGCCAAACGGCAAGCACCTTGGCGCGCGCCCGCGGTTTCGGGTCCAGCTGCGCGATGCCGCGCAGCCGCTCCCAGGCCAGGGCAGGCTCGGGCTCGTAGAGCCGGGGATTTTCGAGCGCGGCGCAATCCTCCGCCGCCCAGTGCTCCCGGCCAAGATCGCGCAGGCGCGCCATCAAGAGATCAGCGAGCTTCCCCAAGTAAAGGACATCGTCGGTGGCGTATTCCAGCTGTGCGGGACTCAAGGGCCGCTTCGACCAATCCGTCCGCGTCTGACCCTTGGGGATGGTCACGTCCAGCAGGGTCTTGACCAGTTCGGCGTAGCCGACCTGCGGCTTGAGCCCGATGCAGCCTGCGGCGATCTGGGTATCGAACACGGGCGATATCACCCGCTTGGCGGTCAGATAAAAGGCCTCGAGATCCTGGCGAGCGGCGTGAATGACCTTGCGCGACTGCGGTGCGGTCAGGGCATTCACCAGCGGCTCGAGACTGCCGCCGCGCAGCGTGTCGATGCACCAGATGCCGCCGCCGGCGCTGACTTGCAGCAGGCATAGCTTGGGAAAAAAAGTCCGTTCACGCAGGAATTCGGTATCGACCCCGATGAGGGACTGCGACTCGAGCGTGCGGGCCAGCTCCGCTAGGTCCGCTTGACGATCGACCCAAATGGCGTCGGGCATACGTTGATCCGCGTGTACAATTTGTAAAAGTGATTATGACTGATTGAACGATGCTGCGACTCGCAAAAGCATTTTGGGACATCGCTCTGTGGCGCCGTTCGCCTGCGCACCTGCCGTCGTCGCTCTTCTTGCTCGGAATGCTTTGCGCGGCGGTGGCGGCCCTCGAGGTGCTGGGCGCCATGCTCCCGCCCGGCCCGAGCGACCGAATCCTCACGCGGGTGATCTTGAGCGTCGGCCTGCCGCTGGTCTTCGCCCGGCTGGTTCTCGCGGTTGCCCGGCACGGCCAACGGTTCTTGCAGACCGGCAGCGCGTTGCTGGGAGTCGCCGTGCTGGCGGAGCTGGTGATGTATCCCTTGAGCTCGCTGCTCAACGTCATCGGCACCGATAAACCGGCGGCCATACCCTTGGGTCTCTTGTTGTTCGTGGGGCTGATCTGGTATTTGCTCGCATGCGCCAACATCTGGCGGGCCGCGCTCGATTCGGGATTGGGATTGGGCATCGCCATCAGCGTGGGGTATCTGTTGCTGTCGATGGTGTTGGAACAGCAGTTGCTTCCGGACGCATAACAATGCATGTGCACATATTGGGGATCGCCGGCACCTTCATGGGCGGCCTGGCCGCGATCGCGAAAGCAGCGGGATTTCGCGTCACGGGGTCGGATCTCAACGTCTATCCGCCGATGAGCACGCAGCTCACCGCCCTGGGGATCGAGTACGTCCAAGGTTACGGCGCCGATCAATTGGATCTGCAGCCCGACATGGTGGTGGTGGGCAATGCGCTGTCACGCGGCAGCCCGGTCGTCGAGGCGATGCTCGACCGAGGCATGCCGTACACCTCGGGTCCGGCGTGGCTTGCCGAGCATGTGCTTCTGGGCCGGCATGTGCTGGCGGTGGCCGGCACGCATGGAAAGACCACCACCAGCAGCATGCTGGCGTGGATTCTGGAATACGCCGGGCTCACGCCCGGATTCTTGATCGGCGGCGTGCCCACCAATTTCGATGCCACCGCCCGCTTGGGTTCGGCATCCTACTTTGTCATCGAGGCGGACGAATACGACACCGCGTTCTTCGACAAGCGCGCCAAGTTCGTGCACTACCGTCCGCGAACTGCGATCTTGAACAATTTGGAATACGACCACGCCGACATCTACCCGGACGTGGCGTCGATCCGCCGCCAATTCAATCAGCTGCTGCGCACGGTGCCCGCGGCCGGGCGCCTCATCGTCAACGGCGACGATGCGGAGCTTCGCGCCACGCTCGAGATGGGGTGCTGGACGCCGCGGGAGAGTTTCGGCGACCTCAGCCGAGGTGTGACCGATGCCGCGCGAGAGGGTGACATCGGCGCCTCCGGCCCAGGCGACCTCAGCCGAGGTGTGACCGATGCCGCGCGAGAGGGTGACATTGGCGCCTCCGGCGCTGACTGGACGGCTCGCGACGAGGCGGGCGAGTCGTCGCGGTTTTCCGTGCATTTTGAAGGCCGCGAGGTCGCCGTGGTGGAGTGGACCCTGCTGGGTAAGCACAATGTGCTGAATGCATTGGCGGCAATCGCGGCCGCCCGCCACGTCGGCATCGAGCCCGCGCGCGCGGCGCAGGCCCTTGCCAAATTTCGCGGAGTCAGGCGGCGCATGGAGATTCGCGGCGCCGTCGGCGGCGTGACCGTCTACGACGACTTCGCGCATCACCCCACCGCCATCGAGACCACGCTCGCGGGACTGCGGGCGCGGGTGGGGCAGGCGCGAATCGTAGCAGTGCTCGAACCGCGATCCAACACGATGAAGCTCGGCGTGCATCGCGAGCAGCTGGCGCCGTCGCTCATTCAGGCCGACCGCTCGTGGTTCCTGAATTCCCCGGATCTGGGTTGGGACCTGCCGGGCGCGGTCCGGCAGCTCGGCGCACGCGCGCGTTTTGCCGATTCCGTCGACGCACTGGTCAGGGGACTGGCCGACGATGCGCAATCCGGGGATCATGTGCTCGTGATGAGCAACGGCGGCTTCGGCGGACTGCATGACAAGCTGCTCGCGGAGTTGCGCGCTCGAGGTGGTCCGGCGTGACCGCGATTCCGCTGTTTCCGCTCAACATCGTGCTGTTTCCGGATGGACCCCTGCCGCTGCGGATCTTCGAGACGCGCTACGTCGACATGGTGCGCACCTGCATGCGCGAGGACCGCGGCTTCGGCGTCGTCCTGATCAGCGCGGGGCTGGAGGCGGGTCCGGCCGAAACCTACGATGTGGGCACGACGGCCAAGATCATCGATTTTCATCAATTACCGGACGGCCTGCTCGGTTTGTCCTGCGTGGGACAGCAGCGCTTCCGGATCTTGAAGAAAAGTATCGCGAAGGACGGACTCAATCTGGGCGAGATCGAATGGCTGGCGAAGGAGCCGGTTTTGGGAGTTCCGGCCCGCCACGCGCGGCTCAAGGAATTGCTCCGGAACGTGCTGCCGCAACTCGGCGAGGTCTACACCGGCATCGACATGCGCCTGGACGATGCCGCATGGGTGGGTCATCGCCTCGCGGAAATCCTGCCCATCGAGCTGCAGCGCAAGCAGAGCTTCCTCGAAATGGACGATCCGATTCAGCGGCTTGATGCGCTGGCGCCGTTGGCGCCCTTGCCCGCGGCGTAGAACCACTGCAGAGCCAGACCTAACGGAATCGTCCACGCCAATACCAACCACCCGACGAACCCGTCGAAGCGGCTCACCAGAAAACTCAATGGCGTAAGTTGAACCGGCGTTGCCAGAGCGTGCACCACCAGCATGACCCAGACCCAACCCGCGTGCAGCCCGATGCACGCGGCGATGTTGCCGGTGGCGACGCGGACCCGGCCGAGAAGGATGCCGACGGCAAACAGGCACAGGAAGGCGTCTACGATTCCGAGCGGATGGGCAAAGGACTGCAACGTGCCCTCGAGCAACGCGACGCCGCTCGACGCGGAAACATCTGCCGCCGGTATGCGGAAACTGGCGAAGAAATGGGTGGCTGAGTACACGACCGCGGTCAAGATCACTGCGGCGCGGGAGCCGGACTCGCGTTCGATGCCGGTGTGCATGGCGCCGCGCAGGAAGGTTTCTTCGATGAAGGCCACCGCCAATCCGCTCGCGAGCCGCAGGACGACGAGTTTGGTCAGAGCGGCCGCCGTGACGCCGGCGGCCGCCGTCCAATCGAGCAGCCGAAGCGCGGTCATGAGACCCACCACCGCCGACATGGTGATGACGCCGAGCGCCAGTCCGATCGACGCCTCGCGCAAAAACTTAAGACGTGGCAGCCCGTAGCCCAGACTCGCCCGATCGCTCAACCTCAAGCGGCGTGCCGTGATAAGAAATCCCAGACCTAAGGCCAGCATGCCGATGCGCTCGCCGATGCGGTGGAACGGGAATTCGAAGTACGGGTGCAGCAGCAGCCACGCCGGATACGTGAACACCGCGATCGAAGCCAGACCCAGAAGGATCAGCCCCAAAAAACAGGCGAAGGTTCGCATTCCGGAGCGGGTAGCCAGGAGCCTAGGCGCCTAGGCGGCGTGCAGTCCGGGAAGTATTCGCTCCGCTGCGGCCACGGTCGCGTCGATGTCCGAAGGTGTATGCGCCGCCGAGAGAAATCCCGCTTCGAAGGCCGACGGCGCGAGATACACGCCGGCGTCCAACATGGCGTGAAAAAATCGCCTGAAGCGCTCCACGTCGCACGCCATGACCTTGGCGAACGTGTCGACGTTGCGCTCGCGGGTGAAGAAGAAGCCGAACATTCCGCACACGTGATTGGTCGCGAGCGGAATGTCCGCGGCGGCCGCGGCGGCCGCAAATCGCTGCATCAAGGAGTCGGTTGTTAGCCTAAGGCGATTATGGAAGCCCGGGACGGCGATCATTTCCAATGTGGTGAGCCCGGCCACCATCGCCACCGGATTGCCGGATAAGGTGCCTGCTTGATAAACGGGCCCGAGCGGCGCGAGCCGCTCCATGATGTCGCGCCGTCCGCCGAACGCTCCCACCGGCATGCCGCCGCCGATGATCTTGCCGAGCGTGGTGAGATCGGGCCGCACGCCGTACAAGGCTTGGGCGCCGCCGAGCGCAACGCGAAAACCGGTCATCACTTCGTCGAATATCAACACCGCGCCCGCGCGGTCGCACTCCTCGCGCAGGCCTTGAAGGAAGCCGGGAGCGGGTGGAACGCAGTTCATATTGCCCGCCACCGGTTCAACGATGACGCAGGCGATTTGATCGCCGATCTTGCGGAAAGCCTCGCGCACTCCGGCGGCGTCGTTGTAGTCGAGGGTCACGGTATGGGCGGCCAATGCGGTGGGAACGCCGGGCGAGGTGGGCACGCCCAGGGTGAGCGCGCCCGAGCCCGCCTTGATCAACAGTGAATCGGAGTGCCCGTGATAACAGCCCTCGAACTTCACGATGGTGTCGCGGCCGGTGAATCCACGGGCCAGGCGAATGGCGCTCATCGTGGCCTCGGTACCTGAACTCACGAATCGCACCAATTCGATGGATGGCATGAGCTCGATCACGCGCCGTGCCAGTGCGGTCTCCAATTCGGTGGGCGCACCAAAAGAGAGGCCATCGGCGGCCACGGCTTGCACGGCGGCGATCACCTTCGGGTGTGCGTGCCCGAGGATCATCGGACCCCACGAACCGACGTAGTCAATGTAGCTGCGCCCGTCGGCGGCGATGACCTGCGAACCTGCGGCCTTTTTTAAAAAAATGGGTTCGCCGCCGACGCTGCGAAACGCACGGACCGGCGAATTGACGCCGCCCGGGATGTACTTGCAGGCCTCCTGGTACAGGCTCAACGTAGATCTCCTAGGCTCAAAATGACCTCGAGGCCGCCGCCTTTCTGATTGTTAGCCGTAGCCGAGCCGCCGTGGGCTTTCATGACCTCGGATGTAATGGCGAGGCCGATGCCCTCACCGCCGGAATCCCGATCGCGTGATTCCGCGACTCGATAAAACGGTTCAAATATACGCTCCAAGTCGCCTGCCGGCACGCCCGGGCCGCGATCGCGTATGACGATCCCCAACGCCCCGGCCCGCAGTCCGGCGGCCGGCGAGCCCGAGGAAGCCGGCCGTTCGATGGACACGTCCACCGGCATCCCTACGGGACTATAGCGTACCGCGTTGCGCAGCACATTCTCGATGGCGCTTCCCAGCAGTTCGCGATTGCCGTTGATCTTGGCGTGCGCCGCGCCGGACAGGCGCACGCTGCAGCCCTTGACGGCGCCTTCGAAGTCCGCATCGCGCACGACCTGTTCGATCACCTCATCGAGATCGAACTCCTCGCGCTCGAAGTGGGCGTCGGAACCGTGCAGGCGCGCCAGCTTCAATACCTGGCTGATGAGGCTGTCGAGCCGCTCGATTTCGCGCTCCAATCGTTCCATCTGCCGCGCCGCATCGCCGGCGGGTTGACGCGCCAGCCCGACGGCCACGCGCATGCGCGCCAACGGCGAACGCAATTCATGCGAAATGTCGCGCAGCAGCCGGGTGATGGCCGCGCGATTGGCGCGCAGCTGATGCGCCATGGCGTCGAAATCCCGCGCCAACACCGCAAGTTCGTCCTTGCGGCCTTCGAAACCCGCGCTCACGCGCATGCCCGCGGTGGGCATGCCGAGCCTTTCCGATGCGAGCGCCCGTGCTCCGGCCTGTATCCGGCGGATGGGCGCGCTCAAGTGCCGGGCGAGCCACCAGCTCGCGAAGGCGCTCACGACCAGCGCTATCCCCAAGGTGGTGAACCAGATTCCCGGCAGGCTCAACGCGCCGAAGGCGCTGGGGCGGCGCGGCACCAGCAAGACGGTGTAAGCCGCGCCGTCCGGTCCCACGATCTGCGGGGCGAAATGCGGCGGCCGGAAGTTCCCCGGCGGCGGTGAATGCGCGCGCATTGCGTCTTGCATCATGTCGCGATTGAAGAGTTCCAGGCGCCGCGCGGCGCTGGGCGGGAGATTGCGTCCGAGAATGTCGCCGCCATCCGGGCCGACGATGAAAAGATCGCGGTCGTCGAGCGGGCTCGGGTTCGCGGCGAGCCAACCTTTCAGCGCCGAAACTCCGCCCGTTGCAAGCACCTCCGAGGCCTGGATCGCGACGTTCGGCCGGCGCTGCATGTCGGGCGACTCGTATTGGCGGGCCGCCACCGTGATGGTGATGGCGATGCTGCCGCCGACGATGAGCGCCATTGCGATCCAGAACAAGACGAAGATGCGGACGAACAGACTATGCATTTGAATGCTCTGCGCCCGTCAATGCTCTGCGCCCGTCAATGCTCTGCGCTCGTCAATGCTCTGTGCTCGTCAATGCTCTGTGCTCGCCCACGTGAGGGTGTATCCGGAGCCGCGTACGTTCTTGATCTCGGGATTCCGGCCCGCCACGAGATCGAGTTTGCGGCGCAGATTGCTGATGTGGGTATCGATGCTGCGATCGTACGGCACGAGCTTGCGGCCGAGCGCCTGCTCGGTCAGCGCCTCGCGCGAGATCACCTGTCCGACCGAGCGCATCAACAATTCCAGCACGCGGAATTCCGCGCCGGTGAGGGCCGCCGGGACTTCGGCGACGCGCACCTGATGCATGCCGGTGTTGAGCACGATGCGTCCCACGGCGAGTTCGTCGGGCGTAGCCCCGCGCCCGGCACGCAGGTTCGCGCGCCGCAGGATGGCGCGCATGCGCGCCACGAGTTCACGCGGGTTGAAGGGCTTGCTGAGGTAGTCGTCGGCGCCGAGTTCCAGACCGACGATGCGGTCCACGTCGTCGCCGCGGGCCGTGAGCATCAGGATCGGCGTCTCGTACGCGGCACCGAGCTTGCGCAGGACGTCGAAGCCGCCGACGTTCGGCAGCATCACGTCCAGAATCAGGATTTCGAAATCGCTGATCTTGAGCGCGGCCAGAGCGTCGGCGCCGTCATGCACGCTCGTCACCTCGAAATGCTCGGCTTCCAGATACTCCGTGAGCATCTGGCACAGCTCGCGATCGTCGTCCACGAGCAGCACGCGGCCCTCGCGGGTCGCCGGCGGTTCTGCTCCTGGTGGCGGGATGGTCGTCATGGCCTGCCGCTACTCTCGCACAACCGTGGGGCGCGCGCGGCTCCGGAAGGGTCAAATTGACACAACTTTGCATGGTCTTTTGTCACCTCTGACAGAGGCGCGAGCGTTGTCGGACTAGGATGAAGGCGTCCAAGATTAAATTGAGACCTGATTTAATTGAGACCTATTGGCTTGAAATCTACTGAAACTAAATGGAGCTTGGGAACATGAAACCGATGCGTATGGTATTCGCAGGGATCCTGATGGCAGGGGGTGCGTTCCTCACCGCAACCTCGGCTCTATCGACAGCGGCGGCCGCGGACGATGCGGCGGCCGCGCCGCCGCCTGGAACGCCCGGCGCGGGACCCCATGGGTGGGGCCACGGACCCGGAGGGGCTGGGCCGGGGCATCTTTACAGCAAGCTTGGATTGAGCGCCGAGCAGCAGGCCTCCATCAAGGCCATCATGACGGCGGCCAGGCCGCAGATGAAGAGCCTGCATGACCAGATGCGCGCCAATCACCTGAAACTGATGCAAACCAAACCCGACGATCCGAACTACGGCAACGTCGTCGCCGAAGTGGGGCAGTCGAACGCGGCGCTGGCGTCGCAGCGCACTGCGCACGCGGCGGAACTGCGGACCCAGATGTACGCGGTGTTGACGCCGGCCCAGAAGACCCAACTGACCGCGTTGGAAGCGCAGTGGGCGGAGCACCCGCACCACGGCCCCTCGCGGCAAATGCCGCAGCAGGCACAGTAGGACAACGGAGGTTGGCGCGGCGGCCGGCGAGGCAGGTCCGGCGAGGCGGGGCCGGCGAGGCAGGTCCGCCTGGCGCCCGAGCTTGGCGCCCTTAGGCTCGGTGCCCTTAGGCTCGGTGCCCTTGAGTTATCGCTGAGTCGCGCCGACCCCGTCCTTTTTCAGCAGATCGATGACGCTGTTGCGGCCCACGAGGTGCCCGGTGCCGACGATCACCAGGTAGTTCTTGTCGTCGTTCAGAAGCGCCTCGATCTTGGGAATCCACTTGCGGTTGCGTGCCGCCAGCACGGATTGATAGAGCACCGGGTCCCTTCCCAGCTCGGACTTCAGTTGATCGTTGAACCAGGCCGTATCGCCGCGCTGCCACGCGTGCACCATGTCGTCGACCTGTTTCGGAAGTTCATGCGCTTGCTCGAGACTCGACACCAGGTACTCGGCCTGCGCGTCCATGGACAGTCCTTCGAAGAGCGCAATCTGGTCGTGCACCGTTTCCAGGCCGGCGATGCTCTTGCCGTCGCTGCGCGCCCGTTCGAGGAAGTACATTTCCACGCCGGATGTCGGCTGAAAGCCGAGTTGCAGCAACTGCAGCTGTGAAATGGCCTCGGCGGCGAACCACGGTGCGAACTGGTCGAACGTGGCGAGATCGACGCCGACGTCGCGTGCCAGGGATTCCGCGCGCGAGTAGCGCTTCGGCCCCAGCACCTCGGGCAGGGATTTCCCTTCCGGCAACGTCGCGCTGGCCAGCATCTCCGCCTGCAGCTGTTCCAGATCCATGTCCGCGAGATTGATTTCCATGAGCAGCGACTTGGAGCTCGCGTAGGCCTGCATCACCGCGGGGCTCAAGGGATAGTCGCCGGGCCGCAGCACGTGAATCGAGCCCAATAGGAAAACCGTGTTGTGCTTGCCATGCAGTTCCCAGAGCGAGTGCAGCGCCGTATCGGCACGGCTCGCGGACGTGCACGTCCAAAGGACGAGCGCCCAAGTTAAGAGGCGCATTCAGCCTGCAATTTGGCGCGCACCCGCGGATTGCACCCAGCGAATTTCGGTGTGGATGCGGCCGTCATGGTGCAGATCCAGCAGCCGATACGCGGGCGGACGCGAGTCGACCGCATAACGATCGCTCCCCGGCAGGAATTGGGCGCAGGTCGACGGCGTTCCGATGAGCCGGACCCCGTTGCGTTCGCCGTCGTGCGCCTGATGAACGTGGCCCCACACGACTCCCCGCACGTGAGAGTGCGAGTCGACGACGCGCCAGAACTCGGCGGCGTTGGCGAGGCCGATGCCATCGAGCCAACGGCTGCCCATCGCCACCGGATGATGATGCAGACACACGAGCGCATGGGCGGGCGAATTTCGGAGCGCCTCATCGAGGCGTTCGAGTTCGGCTGCGGCAAGTCGTCCGCCCACATGCCCCGGATCGTAGCTGTCCAGCATGATGAAGTGCCACTCGCCGAGTTCGCGCGTACCGCAGTACTGAAACGGTTCGTGGGCGAGGCTCAAGCGCATGGCCTCGGGCTCGTCGTGATTGCCGGGCAGGCAGAGCACGGGTTTTCGCAGATTGCCCAAGATGCTCTTGAAGCGGAGATATCCCGATGCATCATCCTGCACCAGATCGCCGGTCACCAGGACGGCCGCATAGTCCGCATCGCGCGAAAACGCGTCGTCCAGCACATTTCGCAGGCTCGAGTCTGTTTCCACGCCGCGCAGGCTTCCGCCGGCGTTGCCGTACAAATGCGGATCGGTGATTTGTAGAATTTGCATGGGTTCAAATGTTAGCAAAGCACCTTCCGCGCATCGGTGAACTGGGTCCGCTAATGTGACAGGCGAAAGATGACCGCGTTCCCTCGCGGAATGCGACACATGTCTTATGTTGCTGGTAACGGTCGCATCGGGGACAATACGGCGCCTCTCTCCCATAGAAAGCGTGATATGCCTACCCGACGCGAACTTGCGAACGCCATCCGTGCTTTGTCGATGGATGCCGTGCAAAAAGCCAATTCCGGCCACCCGGGCGCCCCGATGGGCATGGCGGACATCGCGGAAGTGCTCTGGCGTGACGTACTTAAGTTCAATCCCGGAAATCCCACGTGGATGGACCGCGACCGCTTCGTGCTGTCGAACGGTCATGCCTCCATGCTGCTGTATTCCCTGCTGCATTTGACCGGGTATCCGCTGTCGATGGAGGAGATCAAGAATTTCCGGCAATTCGGCTCCAAAACCGCCGGACATCCGGAGCGTGAAACGCATCTCGGAATCGAAACCACCACCGGCCCGCTGGGCCAGGGCGTCGCCAACGCCGTCGGCATGGCGCTTGCCGAGCGGACGCTCGCGGCAACGTTCAATCGTCCCGGGCACACGATCATCGATCACCACACCTATGCGTTCCTGGGCGACGGCTGCATGATGGAGGGCATTTCGCATGAAATCGCTTCCTTTGCAGGAGTGCAGAAGCTCGGAAAGCTCATTTTGGTCTACGACGACAACGGGATTTCCATCGACGGCAAGGTCGCGGGCTGGTTCCGCGACGACACGGCCAGGCGATTCGAGGCCTATGGATGGCATGTCCTGCCCCATGTAGACGGTCAGAACAGCGATGCGGTCGCCGCCGCGCTGGCGGCGGCGCGGGCGGAAACCGGCCGACCGTCGCTGATTTGCGCCAAAACGGTGATCGGGTGGGGTGCGCCCAACAAGCAAGGCTCCGCATCCATGCACGGCGAGGCCATGGGCAACGAGGAAATCGCCGCGACCCGCGTCCACCTTGGATGGACGTCGCCGCCCTTCGAGATACCGGCCGACATTCGCGCCGGCTGGGACATGCGCGAGAAGGGCGCCCGCGTCGAAGGAGAATGGCGGGCCCGGTTCGCGGCGTACAAAAATGAATTTCCCGCACTGGCGGCAGAGCTCGAGCGCAGGATGGCGGGCGACTTGCCCGGCGATTTCGGCGATCTCATCAACGCCTACATCGCGCGCACCCAGTCCGAAGGAAAGCCGCTCGCCAGCCGTCAGTCATCGCAGGCCACGCTGAATGCAATCGGTCCCGCGCTCCCTGAACTACTCGGCGGATCCGCAGACCTTACGCCGTCGAACGGCACGCTGCGCAAGGATTCGGTTGCGCTGACACCCGAGACTCCGAGCGGCAACTACCTGCATTTCGGGGTGCGCGAATTCGGCATGTCGGCGATTCTGAACGGCATCACGGCGCACGGTGGTTTCATTGCCTACGCGGGCACCTTCCTGACCTTTTCGGACTACGCCCGCAATGCCGTCCGGATGGCGGCGCTGATGCGCCTGCGCGTCATTTTCGTCTACACGCACGACTCCATCGGATTGGGGGAAGACGGCCCAACGCACCAGCCGATCGAGCATGTGTCCAGCTTGCGGCTCATTCCCCACGTGGACCTGTGGCGTCCGTGCGACGCGGTCGAGACGGCAACCGCCTGGGGCGCGGCGATCGAGAATCGCGACGGTCCCACCTGCCTGATCTTCACGCGGCAGTCGCTGGCGCACCAGGCACGCCTTCCTGCGGAGATCGCGGCCATCAAGCGCGGCGGCTACGTGTTGATCGACTCGGACGGCCCGCCGGACGTCATTGTGATCGCCACAGGATCCGAGGTGGGTATCGCGGCCGAGGCAGTCCGCACCGCGGCCGCCAAGGGAAAAAGAGTCCGCCTGGTTTCCATGCCGAGCAGCACGACCTTCGAGCGACAGGACGATGCGTACAAGATGAGCGTACTACCCCCGTCCGTCACGAGGCGCGTCGCGGTGGAAGCCGGCGCCACCGATCTCTGGTGGCGCTATGTCGGGTTGCAGGGCGAGGTGATCGGCATCGATCACTTCGGCGCATCGGCGCCGGCGAAGGAATTATTCAAGGCCTACGGCTTCACGCCGGAACGCGTGGCCGAGGCAATCGCCAAGGTTTTAATTACATAGGGTTTCAGCACCATAGGATCAGCACCATAGGATAAGGGGCACCAAGACGATGGCAATCACAGTGGGGATCAATGGCTACGGCCGCATCGGCCGCAACGTCCTGCGCGCGCTCTATGAAGGGAAGCTCAAGGACCAGATCAAAATCGTCGCGATCAACGACCTGGGCGACGCCAACACGAATGCGCATCTGACGCGCTTCGACACCGTGCATGGCCGATTTCCCGGCGACGTGCATGTGGACGGCGATTCGATGGTCGTGAATGGCGATCGCATCCGGGTGGTTGCGCAGCGCGATCCCTCGAAGCTGCCGTGGGGCGAACTCGGCATTGATTTCGTGCTCGAATGCACCGGCCTCTTCACCAGCAAGGCCAAGGCGTCGGCGCATCTGACCGCGGGAGCCAAGAAGGTGGTGATCTCGGCCCCGGGGGGAGACGACGTCGACGCCACCATCGTCTACGGCGTAAACCACAAGGTTTTGAAGGCGAGCGACACGGTCATTTCGAATGCGTCCTGCACCACGAACTGCCTGGCGCCGCTGGCCAAAGTTCTGCACGACGAGGTCGGCATCCTGGCCGGCGTCATGAACACGGTGCATTCGTACACCAACGACCAGGTGCTCACGGACGTGTATCACACCGACTTGAGGCGCGCGCGGTCTGCCACCATGTCGATGATTCCGACCAAGACCGGCGCGGCCGCCGCGGTGGGCCTCGTGCTGCCGGAATTGAAGGGCCGGTTCGACGGTTTCGCGATCCGCGTGCCGACGATCAACGTGTCGATGGTCGACTTGAGTTTCAACGCGGGCCGCAAGACTTCCGTGGACGAGATCAACGCGGCCGTCAAGAAGGCGGCCAACGGCGACTTGAAGGGCATTCTGGCCTACAACGATGCGCCGCTGGTCTCGGTGGACTTCAATCATGATCCGGCGTCGTCGACCTACGATGCGACGCTCACCAAAGTCATCCAGGGTACGCTGGTCAAGGTCTGCGCCTGGTACGACAACGAATGGGGCTTCTCCAACCGAATGCTCGACACCACGCTGGCGTGGTCGAAGGCATAGATAATGGCGGGGGGGCCGAGGCGAAGGAAATGAAAATCAAAAAAATGTCCAGCTTGGATCTCGCCGGAAAACGGGTGCTGATTCGTGAGGATTTGAACGTTCCGGTGAAGGATGGCGTCGTGACCAGCGATGCCCGCATACGAGCGGCCCTTCCCACCATCCAGGCGGCGCTGGCGGCGAAGGCCCATGTGCTGGTCATGTCGCATCTGGGCCGTCCGGAGGAGGGAAAGTACGCCGAGGAATATTCGCTCGCGCCCGTCGCCAAGCGTCTGACGCAATTGCTGGGCGTCCCCGTTGCGCTGAAGCGCGACTGGCTGGACGGCGTCACCGTGGGGGCCGGTGAAGTCGTGCTGCTGGAGAATGTGCGCTTCAACAGGGGCGAGAAAAAGGACTCGGAGGAACTCGCGAAGAAAATGGCGGCGCTGTGCGACATCTACGTCATGGACGCCTTCGGCACGGCGCATCGCGCCGAGGCGAGCACGCATGCGGTTGCCAAGTATGCCCCGGTCGCCTGCGCCGGACCGCTGTTGGCGAGCGAGTTGTCGGCGCTGGAGACGGCGCTGGAGAAACCGGACCGGCCCTTGCTGGCGATCGTCGCCGGGTCCAAGGTGTCGACCAAGCTCACCGTGCTCGAGACGCTGCTGGCCAAGGTCGACCAGCTCATCGTGGGCGGCGGCATTACGAATACATTCCTGGCGGCGCTCGGGTACAACGTCGGCAAGTCGCTGCATGAGCCCGAGATGCTCGATATCTGCAAGCGCCTGCTCGACCAGGCGAAAAAGCGCGGGATCGTGATTCCCATGCCGACCGACGTGGTGGTGGCCACGGAGTTCTCCGCCAAGGCGGAAGCCGACGTGAAGCCCGTCGACAAGGTCCGGCCCAACGAAATGATTCTGGATGTGGGTCCCGATTCGGCCGAAGAGTTGGCCAAGCTCGTCGCATCGGCGGGCACCGTGCTGTGGAACGGCCCGGTGGGCGTGTTCGAGTTCGAACAATTCGGCGAGGGCACCCGGACGCTGGCCAATGCCATCGCGCGCAGCAAGGCATTTTCGCTGGCCGGCGGCGGCGATACGCTCGCGGCCATCGAGAAATACGGCATCGAAGACAGCATTTCCTACATCTCCACGGGCGGCGGTGCATTCCTGGAATTCGTCGAGGGGAAGAAGCTACCGGCGGTCGAGGTTCTGGAGAGCCGCGCCGCATGAGGTTTTACGCATGAGCTTCCAGCTGCGTCGCACCAAGATCGTCGCGACGCTGGGGCCGGCAACGGACGATCAGAAGGTGTTGACCGACATGGTGCGGGCCGGCGTGGACGTGGTCCGCATCAACTTCTCGCATGGCGCGACGGCCGATCACGCGCGGCGCCTCGAGCTGGTGAGGAATGCTGCCGCGAAGGCGGGGCGCTACGTCGGTGTATTGGGCGACCTCGCGGGCCCGAAAATCCGCATCGACCGCTTCGTGACCGGAAAGGTCGAACTCGCCGATGGCGCGGAATTTGCGCTGGATGCCGGTCTTCCCGTCGATGCGGGCACCGATCATGCGGTCGGCATCGCCTACAAGAAGCTTCCGTCGGATGTGTGCGCGGGCGATGTCCTGTTGCTCAACGACGGGCAGATCAGCCTGCAGGTGCTCGGCGTGGAGGGGCCGCGCATCCGCACCCGCGTACTGGTGGGCGGCGAGCTCAGCAACAACAAGGGCATCAATCGCCAGGGCGGCGGGCTGTCCGCCGGCGCCCTGACGGACAAGGACCGGGACGACATTCGGGCCGCCGCTTCCTTGAAGGTCGACTACCTGGCGGTGTCTTTTCCCCGCGATGCCGCCGACATGAACGAGGCGCGCACCCTGCTGCGGCAGGCGGGGGGGCACGCGCTCCTGGTGGCGAAGATCGAGCGCGCCGAGGCCATCAAGAATCTGGCCGAAGTGACGCGCGCCAGCGATGCCGTGATGGTCGCCCGCGGTGATCTCGGCGTCGAGATGGGGTACGCCGAACTTGCCGGCCTGCAGAAGCAAATCATCCAGGAAGCGCGGCATCAAAATCGCCTCGTCATCATCGCGACGCAGATGATGGAGTCGATGATCGTCCACACCATCCCGACGCGGGCCGAGGTGTCGGACGTCGCCAACGCAGTCATGGACGGCAGCGACGCGGTCATGCTGTCGGCCGAAACCGCGGCGGGCAAGCATCCCACCAAGGTGGTCGAGGCCATGGCGCAGATCATCGTCGGCGCCGAGAAGTATCAAGGCGCGCATGTGCGCATCCGTCAACGCAACACAGATTTCGAACGCACCAACGAGGCGATCGCGGCCGCGGTGATGTACACGGCGAATCACCTGCATGTGAAGGCCATCGTGGCGCTCACCGAATCGGGAGAGACCACCCTCTGGATGTCGCGGGTGCGCTCGGACATCCCGATCTACGCATTGACGCGCCAGGCCGCCACCCGATCCCGCGTTACCCTGTATCGCGGCGTCTATCCGGTGGCCTACGACGTCACGGGTGAGAATCGCGATTCCCACTACTTTTCCATATTCAGGCAACTCCTCGATCTGAAATTGGTCGCCGAGGGGGACCGCATCATTCTCACCAAGGGCGAGCTGTCCGGCGTGGTGGGCGGCACGAACTCCATGCAGATCCTGCAAGTCGCGAGAAATAACGCATGATGGAATTCCGCGGTACCGATCGTTACATCGCGACCGAAGAGCTGATGTCGGCCGTCAACGCCGCCATGGTCCTGTCGCGCCCGCTGCTCATCAAGGGCGAGCCCGGAACCGGCAAGACGCTGCTGGCGGCGGAAATCGCGCGGTCGCTCTCGAAGCCGTTCTACGAATGGCACATCAAGTCCACCACCAAGGCGCAGCAGGGGTTGTACGAGTACGACGCGGTATCCCGTCTGCGGGATTCGCAACTCGGCGACCTGCGCGTCAAGGACATCCACAACTACATCGTGAAGGGCAATCTCTGGGAGGCCTTCGACTGCGACGAGCAGCCGGTTTTGCTGATCGACGAGATCGACAAGGCGGACATCGAATTTCCCAACGATCTGCTGCGCGAGCTCGACCGGATGGAGTTCTACGTGTATGAGACGCGCGAGACGGTCCGCGCGAAACATCGACCCGTCATCATCATCACGAGCAATAATGAAAAGGAACTGCCCGACGCGTTCCTGAGACGCTGCTTTTTCCATTACATCCGGTTTCCGGACGAAGCGACCATGACGCAGATCGTCGATGTGCACTTCCCGAACCTCAAGCGCGATCTGCTGCGCGAGGCGCTGACGACGTTCTTCAAGATCCGCGAAACTCCCGGCCTGAAGAAGAAGCCGACCACCTCCGAGCTCCTCGACTGGATCAAACTGCTCGTCGCCGAGGACATTCCGGCCGAAGTGTTGCGAAGCGACGACGCGAAGAAGCTGATACCGCCGCTGTACGGCGCGCTGCTCAAGAACGAGCAGGACGTGCACTTGTTCGAGCAACTGCTGTTCCTCAGCCGCCGGAATGCTCGTTAGGTTCTTTTTGCTGCTGAAGAGCGCCGGCGTACCGGTGTCCATCACCGAATTGCTGACTTTGCTCGAAGCGCTCAAGGCCGGGCTGGGGGAGATCAGCGCCGAGCGCTTCTACTATCTTGCCCGGACCTGCCTGGTCAAGGATGAGCGGCATTACGACCGGTTCGATCAAGCGTTCGCGGCGCACTTCAAGGGTGCCGAGGACTTGTTCAAACTGCTGTCCCGCGAGCTGCCCGCCGACTGGCTGGAAAAAATGGCGGTGCGTGATCTGACCGATGCGGAAAAGGCCGAGATCGAGGCGCTGGGCGGCTGGGAGAAGCTGATGGAGACCCTGAAGCAGCGCCTGGCTGAACAGCAGGGGAGGCATCAAGGCGGCAGCAAGTGGATCGGCACCGCCGGCACCTCGCCGTTCGGGGCCTACGGCTACAACCCCGAAGGAGTGCGGATCGGACAGGACCAATCGCGCAATCGCAGCGCCGTCAAGGTGTGGGACAAGCGCGAGTTCGCCAATCTGGACGATTCCGTCGAATTGGGTACCCGCAACATGAAAATGGCCCTGCGGAAGTTGCGGCGCTTCGCGCGGCGCGGCGCGCCCACGGAACTGGCGCTCGCCGACACCATCGATGCCACGGCGCGTTCCGGGGGATGGCTCGACATCAAGATGGTTCCCGAGCGCCACAACGTCATCAAGATTCTGCTGCTTCTCGATATCGGCGGATCGATGGACGATCATGTCAAAACCTGCGAGGAGTTGTTTTCCGCCGCCCGCACCGAATTCAAGCACCTCGAGCATTTTTATTTCCACAACTGTCCGTACGAGGCTTTGTGGCGCGACAACCGGCGGCGGTTCAACGAGCATGTGGGCACCGTCGAAGTCATGCGCACCTACGCCTCGGATTACAAGTTGATCCTGGTGGGCGATGCCACCATGAGCCCCTACGAAATCACCACCGCCGGCGGCGCCATCGAACATTGGAATGAGGAACCCGGCAGCGTCTGGCTGCAGCGGCTCATCAAGGCGTACCCGAAGTTCGTCTGGATCAACCCGCAACCGCAAGGGAGGTGGCGGCACACCGCATCCGTCGAGATGATTCGCGAGATGCTGGAGGGGCGCATGTATCCCCTGACGCTGTCGGGCCTCGACGATGCGATCGATGCGTTGGGGTAGCGTTGGGCCGGCCGGCGATGCGCCGGCGACTAGGTTTTTTTGGCTTGCTGCAGCGCCCGCAGATCCTTCAGCACCGCCTGCGAGTGGCCTTTGGGGTCGACGGCGCGGTAGTGCTTCGCGACCCGGCCCTGCGGGTCGATGATAAAGGTGTCGCGCGACGCGATCTCCATCAGCCCTAGCACGCTGTGCAGCACGCCGTAGGCCTTGGCAGTCTCCTTGGTGCTGTCGGCCAGGAGGGTGAAGGGCAGGGAATGTTCTTCCGAGAAAGCTTGGTGCGATGCAACATCGTCCACGCTGACGCCTACCACCACGGTCTCCAGTTTTTTGAAAGCGAACAGATTGTCGCGAAATTCGCACGCCTGGGTGGTGCATCCGGGCGTGTCATCCTTGGGGTAAAAATACAACACGAGCCATTTTCCGCGATAGTCGGTCGAACTGTGCCATGCACCCGCCTGATCCTGCAGCCGGAAGGCGGGGGCCGTCATCCCTTCCTCGGGCGCGGCCGGAACCTCGGCCGAATCGGCCATCTGCGCCGCCGCATGCCCGATCAGCAGCAGCAGCACGCACCCTAGGGCTGATCGACCCATCGACTGCCGCTTCGCCATCAAGCCCCCACGTGACGCAAGGCCACAAACGGCTCATTATCCACTGGCATACTAGCCGGCGTTGCATTCTTATGACAGCGGGACTACCACTTGGATAACGAGGCTCCCCACCTAGGCTTGGTACTGACCGGCGGCGGCGCGCGGGCGGCCTACCAGGTCGGCGTACTCAAAGGGATCGCCGAGATCGTGCGGCGCGGCTCGGCCTGCCCGTTCCCCGTCATCACCGGGACCTCCGCGGGCGCCGTGAGCGCCATTGCACTGGCGTCCGATCCGGCGCATTTCCGGCAATCCGTGTACGCGATCGAGCGCGTGTGGCGCGACTTTCGAGTTCACCATGTGTTCAAGGCCGACCCGCTGAGTGTGTTCAAGTCCGGCCTGCACTGGATGCTGGCCTTCATCTCCGGCGGCTGGCTGGTACGGCCGCCGCACTCGTTGTTCGACAACACGCCGCTGTGGAATCTGCTGCGCGCGAAACTGAATTTCGACGGAATCCCGCGCGGCCTCTACAAGCAGCATCTGGAAGCCATCGGCATCTGCGCCACCAGCTACGCCGATGCCGATTCGATGACGTTCTATGCGTCCGCATCGACCATCGACCCCTGGCAGCGCGCGTTTCGCAAAGGCGCGCGCGTGCAGTTGACGTTGGACCATCTGATGGCGAGCCTGTCCATACCCTTCCTGTTCCGTCCGATTTTCGTGCAGGGTCAGTACTACGGCGACGGCGCCATGCGCCAGACCTCGCCCTTGAGTCCCGCCATCCATCTGGGCGCCAACCGCCTGCTGGTGATCGGCGTCGGGGATACGGCCTCGTCCTTGAGTTCCGTCAATCCCCAAATCGAGCCCACTTACGGCCAGATGTTCGGCTTCATGCTGGACTCGCTGTTCATGGATCAGCTGCACTCGGATCTGGAGCAGATCAAGCTGTACAACGACCACCCCGGCTTGCGCCACATCGACACGCTGGTCATCAATCCGACGCAGGACGTGAGCGAGATCGCGCGCCGCCATCGAAACGAGCTGCCGACCAGCCTGCGCGTGATGCTGCGCACGGTGGGCGCCAGCAACAGCGCCGGCACGCAGCTGCTCAGCTACCTGTTGTTCGAACGAGGCTATACCCGGGAGCTGATCGCGCTCGGACACAAGGATGCGCGTGCGCGCGCCGATGAGATCCGCGCCTTCCTGGCGCTCGAGTATGCGCCGCGATACCGGGCGGCAACGGCGTCCTGATACTCAGACAGGCTCCTAGGATTTCTCGAGCGAATCGTGCCGGGTCAACACGTCGGGATAACTCTGCCGGAAGTGTTCGGCGAGGCGTTCGGCCATGTAAACGGAGCGGTGCTGGCCGCCGGTGCAGCCGACGGCGATGGTGAGATAGCTGCGGTGCGCGTGGGCGAACTCCGCCACGCGCTCCGACAGGAATTCGATGAGCGCCGCCGTCATGCGGCCGACGCTGGCATGACTCGCGAGATAAGCCATCACCTCCTGGTCGCGTCCGGTCAGGTGGCGCAATGAGTGTTCCCAGAAGGGATTCGGCAGGGCGCGCACGTCGAAGACGAAGTCGGCATCGCCCGGGATTCCGTGCTTGTACCCGAACGATTCGAACAGGAGGGCCAGACGGCCCTCCTGCCTCCGATCGATCCGCTCGCGCAGCCTCTCGCGCAAGCTGTGCACGCCCATGTGCGAGGTGTCGATGACCAGGTCCGCCGTGCTCGTGATCGGTTCGAGCAAACGGCGTTCCGAGTCGATGGCCTCGCGCAGGCTCAACCCAGCGGATATCAACGGGTGCTTGCGCCGCGTCTCCGCGTAACGCTTCAGCAGCACCTCATCGGACGCGTGCAGATACAGCACCTCACAGTTGATTCCGCTGCGCCGCAGTTCGGCCACCAATGCCGGGATGGTTTCGATCTCGTTCGCCCGATTGCGCGCATCCAGCCCCACGGCGGTTCGGGGGTAGACGTCGTCGCTGCCCCGAATCGTGTGGGAGATGAAAGGCTTCAACAGAGCTGCGGGGATGTTGTCGACGCAGTAGAAGTCGATGTCCTCCAGCAGGTGAAGCGCCACGCTCTTGCCGGAGCCCGACAGGCCGCTGACGATGATCAAACGCATGCGTCACGTGGCGGAGCGTGCCTTGACCACTTCCTCCGCATGATGGTCGGCGGCCTTTTCCTTATGCTTCTTGACGCAGCGGTCGAGTTTGTCGGTGAGGGCGTCGATGGCCGCGTACATGTTGGGCTCGGTCGCGTCGGCGTAAATCTTGTTTCCGCGCATCACGAGCGTGGCTTCCGCCTTATGGTGCAATTTCTTTTCGACCGTCAAGACGCAGTGAATGTCGAGGACGTGCTCGAAATGCCGGGAGATTCGTTCGAACTTCCTTTCGACATAACCGCGCATGGAGTCGGTGATTTCCACATGATGACCGCTGAGATCGAGCTGCATAATGGTCCTCCTCAAGTCGACTTGTTTACGACGCGCGAGCCGCAGCGCGTTTCCGTTCATTGGACGGAGCGATCTGCATACCCTCGCGATATTTGGCAACGGTGCGCCGCGCCACCGGTATGCCCTCCTGCGACAGAATCTCCGCCAGCTTGCTGTCGCTGCACGGATTTTCCGGGTTCTCCTGCGATATCAGTTTCTTGATCTTGGCACGAATGGCGGTGGATGACATTTCCGTGCCGTCCGCCGCCTCGACATGGCTCGAGAAAAAGTAGCGGAACTCGAACACGCCGCGCGGCGTATGCATGTATTTCGCCGTCGTCACCCGCGAGATGGTCGATTCGTGCATTTCCACCGCTTCGGCGACGTCCTTCAGTATCAGCGGCTCCATCGCCTCCTCGCCCAGCTCGAAAAAACTGGTCTGACGCTGGACGATGCAGCGCGCCACCTTGATCAGGGTCTCGTTGCGGATCTCGAGGCTGCGCATGAGCCATCGAGCCTCCTGCAACTGGGTGCGCAGCATGGCGTGATCCGGAGCCCGCGAAATCAGGTTGGCATAGCTTTGATTGACCCGGACCCGCGGCACCGTCGCCTGATTGATCTCGACGATCCAGCCATGATCGGTGCGCCTCACGAAGACGTCGGGAATGACGTACTCGGCCTGAGACGGATTGACGGCGGCGCCCGGACGCGGATGGCAGCTTCGCACCAGCGCGAGCGCCATCTCGAGGTCTCCCTCGCTGCAGCGAAGCTGGCGCCGCAAGAGCACGAGCTGCTGGCCCGCCACCAAATCCAGGTGTTCGAGCGCGACCCGGATGGCGATGTCCCGCGCCCGCGTATCCGGATGCAGCTGGCGCAGCTGCAAGGCGATGCACTCGCCGAGGTTGCGCGCACCGACGCCCGCCGGCTCGAGCGACTGCACGGCCGCCAGAACGCGTTCCACGTCGGCGGTGGTGGCCTCGATCTCCGGCAGAAGACTCAGGCGCACCTCCTCGAGGTCGTCCTTGAGGTAGCCGTCGTCGGTGATGGCGTCGGTGATGACCCGTGCGATCGCGAGGTCCACGGGAGACAGCTTGGCCAGTTCAAGCTGTTCGATGAGCTGTTCCTGCAGGGTCTGGCCGTGCTGATCGCTGAAATCGCCGCTGCGATCGTCTTCACCGGACCAGGGCGAATCGGAGGGCCCGCTGGTCTGCTCCCCCCACGCCTCGTCCGCAATTTCCACTTCAGGCTCTTCGCGTTGATCGCCGGCCGCGGTGTGGCCGTCGAGCTCGGCATATTTTTCCTCGACCGGCACATCCTCGGGCTCGCGCACGGTATCGGGCGGCGCATCGAGGGCCAGTTCGTCCTCCGCCTCGAGCATGACATTGGTCTCGAGCGTCTCCCGGACGTGCGCCTGTAGATCCAGAGAGGGCAGCTGCAGCAGACGGATAGCCTGCTGCAGCTGCGGCGTCATGGTGAGCTGCTGACCGATGCGAAGCTGCAGACTTGGCTTCAACATAGTTCTTTCAGATTCGAGCCTACAGTTTGAAATCCTGGCCCAAGTACACCTCACGGACCTGCGGGTTGGCAAGAATCTGGTCCGCAGAACCAGAAGCGAGCACGGCGCCCTGACTGACGATATAGGCCCGGCCGCAAATTCCCAAGGTCTCGCGAACATTATGATCCGTTATCAAGACGCCGATTCCCTTGTCTGATAAGTGTTTGATTATGCGCTGGATATCGACCACCGACAGCGGGTCCACCCCGGCGAACGGTTCATCCAGCAAGATGAACTGCGGATCCGCCGCCAGGGCGCGGGCAATTTCGACGCGGCGCCGCTCGCCGCCCGACAGGGAAAGCCCCAGGCTCTCCCGTACATGTCCGATGTGCAGTTCCGCCAGCAGTTCCTTGAGGCGTTCAGCGCGCTGGGCATCGTCCAGACCGGGTCGGGTCTCGAGAATCGCCATGATATTGTTCGAAACCGACAGGCGGCGGAATACCGACGGCTCCTGGGGCAGATACCCCAAGCCCAATTGGGCGCGCCGGTGCATGGGGAGACGGGTGATCTCCCGATTGTCCAGGTGGATCTCGCCATGTTCGCATTTCGTCAAGCCCACGACCATGTAGAACGCCGTGGTCTTCCCGGCCCCGTTCGGTCCCAACAGCCCCACGACCTCGCCGCTCTCGACCTCGAGCGACAAATCCCGCAGCACCTGCCGTGACTTGTAGCTCTTGGCGAGGTTGAGCGCCCTCAGGACGCTCATGGTTTGGACGGCGGCGGCGTGATGATGATATGCACGCGCTGCGCACCCTGCTCCGAGCTTTCGGCGACGATGCTTTGGGCGAGGACGTCGTACTTCAGCGACTCGCCGCGAATTTCCGTCTGTCCGTCGCTGAGCCAGGCGTTCTTCGACAGGCGCACGACTCCTTTGTGCGCATCGTAGTCGATGGTGTCGGCGCGTCCATGCGCCACCTTGCCGGTTTTCTCGACCCGCTGTTCGAATGCCGCCTGCTTGCCGTTGACCACCGCCTTGGCAAGCGATTTCTTGGCGAAATTGATCTCCGCGTCGTCCGAGGTCAGTTCGCCGTCGTCCATCGTTATCTTTACATTGCCGCGGAATATCCAGAGACTGTTGTCGAAGTTCGGGCCCGATGCCTGCTTGGTGGCCGACCCTACGTCGGCGGATACTACGGTTGCGCCTTGGGCGATGCGAACCTTGTGATAGACGATGTTGTTGTTGCGCAGATCCATTTCAAACGACTGCGCGTCCAACGCGATCGCCTCCGGCGGCTGCTTGGGCTTCGCGAGGACCTGCGAAGCCGGCATCGTGAGTGCGAGCAGCGTCAGGAGTTTAGACAGGCTTCTAGGGCTGGAAGCGGCCATGGACCTTCGATTCCAAGCGCAGCGTGCGCTCTTTTAGGTTTGCTATGAGCCCGCGCCCGGTCAGTGAATGTTCACCGAAGTCGATGCGTACGTCGCTTTTGGTGCTCGCGATGGAGTCGGTGACGTCGTAGGTGAGCGCATCGGTGTGCACCATTGCGGCCGGCGAGCGGTCCGCGCTCTCGCCTTGCAGCCGGACGTTGCCCGACACGTCCACCGCCTTGCCGCCCGGCTGCACGTGTGCGACGTCGCCGAACAGCACCCAATTCTGTCCGTTCTGGCCGAGATAATTCACCCGGACGTTGTTGAGCGCCACCTCCGGGGTATGCGCAATCTGGTCGATGCGTTCGGCCTCGATGCGAATGGTGGGCACGCCGGCCTCATCGTAGTCAGTCAACACCGCGTTCTTGAGATAGTAACCGGGCAGATCGGCCTTGCCCGCATTGGAGATGGGCTGGGGACGCTGCGCGGGCGAGCTCAAGATCCATGTGCTGATCGCGAGCGCCACCACCGCGAGCAGGGTGAATATTCTAAAGAGCATGGCGCGCACGCAGTATGGAGTCGCTGAATTCGCGCACCGCCCCGCGGCCGCCGGGCGCCGCGCTGACCCAATGTGCGGCGGCGAGCACCAACGGATGCGCATCGGCAACGGCCGCGGCGAAGCCGACCGCGGACATCAGCGGCAGATCGACGGTGTCATCGACCATGCAGGCGCACTTGAGCGGTTCGATCCCGAGCCGCTGGGTCAGCTTGCGGAGCGCCCCGACCTTGTCGCTGCACCCCTGAACGACGTGTCGCACCTGAAGTTCGCGCATCCGCGCGGTCACGGCCGCGGAACGCCGTCCGCTGATCGCCGCGACCTCCACGCCGCTGCCCATCAAGAGCTTGATGCCGTGGCCGTCGCGCGCGTGAAACACCTTGAACGCCTCGCCGCGGCCGGAGAAGTACAGGCGCCCATCGGTGAGCACACCGTCGATGTCGAGCGCGACCAACTCGATCCTGCCGAGGCGGGTCGGCTTGCGCGCGCTCAGACGCCCGCTCATACGACGCCGGCGCGCAGCAAGTCGTGCACGTTGAGCGCCCCCACCAGGGTGTCGTCCGCGTCGACCACGATGAGCGACGTGATGCGATGAGTCTCCATCAGATGAACGGCCTCGGCGGCCAGCGAATTGGCGCGCACGGTCTTCGCATGCCGCGTCATGACCTCATCCATGCGGGTGCGGTGCAGATCGGCCGACCGGTCGATGGCGCGGCGCAGGTCGCCGTCGGTGAACACGCCGAGAACCCGATCGCCCGCGTCGACGATGGCGGTCATCCCGAGGCCCTTGCGGGTCACTTCCATGAGGCCGTCGGCGAGCAGCGTGTCGGCCGCGACTTTCGGTACGTCAGCGCCCACGCGCATGACGTCCCTGACGTGCAGCAGCAGCCGGCGGCCCAAACTGCCCGCCGGATGGGAGCGGGCAAAATCCTCCTCGGTGAACCCGCGTGCCTTCAGCAGCGCCACCGCCAATGCATCGCCCACGGCGAGCGCCGCCGTCGTGCTGGCGGTGGGCGCGAGATTCAGCGGGCAGGCCTCGGCGGGCACGCCGATGTCCAGGTGCACGGTGGCGATGCGCGCCAGGGCCGACGAGGAGTTGCCGGTAAATGCGATCAGCGGAACGCCCAAGCGCTTGATCACGGGCACGATGGTGAGGATTTCGTCGGTTTCACCGGAGTTCGACAGCGCCAGCACCGCGTCGTCGCGCGTAATCATGCCGACGTCGCCGTGACTCGCCTCGCCCGGATGAACGAAGAAGGCCGGGGTGCCGGTGCTGGCCAGAGTGGCGGCGATCTTGCCGCCGATGTGGCCCGATTTGCCCATGCCGGTCACCACGATTCGGCCACGGCAGTCCAGGCAAATCCTGCAGGCGCGCGCAAACTCCTTCCCCAATCGCGGCACCTGGGCTCGCAGGCCGTCAATCTCCACGCCAAGGGCTTGACGGCCGAGTTCGGCCAGTGTTTCGTCGGTGAATTCGAGGGCCTCGGATGCCAGGTTCATCAATGAATGATACCGCGTATGCAGCTACAAGCGCTGGTGGGGTAAGCTTCCCCATTTATAGGACGGGGCCGCCGCGGCCCCGTTGAATTCGGCGCGAAGCGCCTAGGAGATACATGAACCCACAACAGGTAGCGGCCTTGATTGAGGCGGGCATAGCCGGGGCGGTGGTCACGGTCACCAGCGAGGATAACGTGCATTTCGAGGCGGTGGTGGTGGCACCGGCATTCGCCGGAAAACGTGCCGTGCAGCGGCACCAGTTGATTTACGCGACGTTGGGGGCGGCCGTGGGCAACGAGATCCACGCACTCGCGCTGCAGGTATTCACGCCCGAAGAATATGCGGGCCAGGGCCGTGGATAAACTGCAGATTCACGGCGGAATTCCACTCGAGGGCGAGATTCGCATCTCGGGCGCCAAGAACGCGACTCTGCCCATTCTTGCGGGTTGCCTGCTGGCGGATGGCCCCGTGACCGTCTCGAACGTGCCGCATCTGCAGGACGTGACCACCATGATCGAACTGCTGGGACGCATGGGCGTCTCGGTGACCATCGACGAAAAAATGCGCATCGAAGTCGATGCCTCGACGATCAAGGAATATTTCGCCCCCTATCAGCTCGTGAAGACCATGCGGGCGTCCATCCTGGTGCTCGGGCCGCTGCTCGCGCGCTTCGGCTCCGCCGACGTCTCGCTGCCCGGCGGCTGCGCCATCGGTGCGCGCCCGGTCAACATCCATGTGGCGGGCCTGCAGGCGATGGGCGCCGACATCCATATTGAAAACGGCTACATCAAGGCGCGCGCAGGCCGCCTCAAGGGCGCCCGGCTGGTCCTGGAGACGGTCACCGTCACCGGCACCGAAAATCTCATGATGGCCGCCACTCTGGCGGAGGGCCGGACGGTGCTCGAGAACGCCGCGCGCGAGCCCGAGGTGGTCGATCTTGCGAATTTCCTGATTGCCATGGGGGCGAAAATCAACGGCGCCGGCACGGATACCATCGTGATCGACGGCGTCGAGCGTCTCCATGGCACCACCTACGAAGTATTGCCGGACCGTATCGAGGCGGGCACCTACCTGGTCGCCGGGGCCATCACCGGCGGCCACGTCCGGATCAAGAACACCCGGCCCGGGCACCTCGACTCCGTCATCGGCAAGCTGCGGGAATCCGGCGCCACGGTCGGCGTCGGCGATACCTGGGTCGAAGTCGACATGCGCGGCCGCCGCCCGACCGCGGTCGACATCCGCACCGCACCCTATCCGGCCTTTCCGACCGACATGCAGGCGCAATTCGCGGCGCTCAACACGGTCGCGAACGGAGTCGGCACCATCATCGAGACGATATTCGAAAACCGCTTCATGCACATGCTGGAGATGCGGCGCATGGGCGCGGAGATCCGGCTCGAAGGCAACACGGCCATCATCAAGGGCGTCGAGAACCTGACGGCGGCGCCGGTCATGGCCACCGACCTGCGCGCATCGGCGAGCCTGGTGTTGGCGGGCCTGGTGGCCGACGGCCGCACCGAGATCGAGCGCATTTACCATATTGATCGCGGCTACGAGGCCATCGAAGAGAAGCTGCAGCAGTTGGGCGCGAGGATTCGCCGCACGCCGGGGTAGGCGGGGCCCGGCCAAAGGTTGGCCGCCTCAAGGCCGCCTGCCCCAAGGGCGCCTGCCCCAAGGCTTGGCCCAGGGTCGCGTGGCCCCAAGAGCGGCCCTCAGGACGGGCTATTGTGGTTGGGCCTGGCGCGTCGGCCGCTCGGTGACCTTGAGCGTGATCTTGAAGGGCTGGCCGCCGTGACGCCCGTCGAGCTCCGCAGTCGTTCCCGGCTTCAAAGCGGCCACTCGGCTGACCAGATCCTGCGCGCTTTTCACGGCCTCGCCGTTGAGGCCGGTGATCAAGTCCCCGGGCCGCACGCCTGCTTCAAACGCGGGACTCTTCACCAGGATATTGACCACTGTGACGCCGCCGTCCGCGCTGATGCCAAGTTGCGCCGATTGTTCCGGGGTCAGGTCCTGCGGCATGAAACCCAGCCACCCGCGCACCACGTGGCCCCTGCTCAAGATCTGTTCCGTAACGCCGCGTACCAGGTTCACTGGAATCGCAAAGCCGATGCCCTCGGGTCCGCCGGAGGTGCGATTGAGGACGGCCGTATTGATCCCCACCAAGTCACCGTTGGCGTCGATCAGGGCTCCGCCCGAGTTGCCGAGATTGATGGCGGCATCCGTCTGGATGAAATTCTCGAAGGTGGCCAATCCCAGCTGGCCTCGGCCGGTGGCGCTCACGATGCCCTGGGTGACGGTTTGCGACAGACCGTAAGGGTTGCCGATCGCGAGCACGATATCCCCGACGCGCAGCGTATCGGAGCGGCCCACGGGCATGACGGGCAGATTGCGGATGGAAAGATGCAGTATGGCGATGTCGGTGTCGGGATCCTGACCCGTGATGCTGGCCTCGGCGATACGCCCGTCCGACAACTGCACGCGGATGGAATCGGCGCCGGCGATCACGTGTTGATTGGTGACGATGGTGCCCGCCGGATCGATGATGACGCCGGAACCCAGGCTGCGCTCGACGCGTTGCCGGTAGCTCGGCCAATAGTCGCCGAACAATTGATCGAGGGGTGCGGTCTGCGTGCGTTCGGTGACGACGCGAGCGGTATAGATGTTGACCACCGCGGGCGCGGCACGGGCCACGGCATCGGCGAAGCCGGGCAGCGGCACGGTGCGCATAGCGGTGAGAGCCGCGGCATTCGGGGCGGCGCTCTGCGATGGTGCGGTGACTGCGCCTCGGCGCGACGGTGCGGCGCCCAGCAGCACGGGCTTCCACCAGACCAAGAGGAACGCGGCCGCAAGGCCGACTATCACCGCTTTCGCCAGGAAACTCAGGATGGTTCGCGCACGGCGCAATTACTATTGCTCCTCATACCTTGGCTCCTCATGCCTTCAGGGGACCGCCACTCAATCTGTGTATAATGCGCCTGCCATATTGTATGGGAAACACTACAGCCACAGGGGTTTGCGTGAAGATTTGTCAACATTGGACAGGACAATCGAATGAGTGATCAGGTTGACTACAGTCGGCGCCGATTGTTGACGGCGGCCACCGTCGGCACCGGTGCAATAGGCGCGGTATTCGCAGCAGTGCCTTTCCTGACTTCCTGGCTGCCCAGCGAACGCGCGAAAGCGCTCGGGGCTCCAGTGGATGTGGATGCGTCGAAGCTGGAAGACGGCCAGATGTTGAAGGTCGTGTGGCGCGGGCAGCCGGTGTTCATCGTGCGGCGGGCCAAACCCGTGCTCGATCAACTCGGGAGCCATGACGATCTGCTGGCCGACCCGCAGTCGGCGGATTCGCTCCAGCCGGACTACGTCAAGGGCGCGGCGCGGGCGGTGAATCCGGAATACTGGGTGGGTCTTGCGGTTTGCACTCACCTTGGTTGCTCGCCGCTCGGCGCGTTCGAGCCGAACAATGCGACGCAGCTCGCGGGCACGGATCTCGGTCAAGGCTGGCCGGGAGGATTCTACTGTCCCTGCCACGGATCGAAATACGACATCTCCGGACGCGTGTTCAAGGGCATGCCGGCGCCGAAGAACCTGGCGGTTCCTTCGTACACGATCTCGGCGGATGCGCGCATTTCGATCGGCGTGGACAGCGCCCCCAAGAAAGTTTAATCGACGAACGAGAGGCAAGAGCGATGGCTGCAGCACCTGATACCGCTGATCCGAACAAGACCCGCAGATGGATCGACTGGATCGATGACCGCTTCCCCCTGACCAAGCTGTGGAAGAGCCAGGTATCCGAATACTACGCCCCGAAAAATTTCAACTTCTGGTACTACTTCGGCTCGCTCGCGCTGTTCGTTCTCGTGAATCAATTGGTGACCGGCATTTTCCTCACCATGCATTACAAGCCGTCGGCCGCCGAAGCGTTCTCGTCGATCGAATACATCATGCGCGATGTCGACGGCGGCTGGCTCATCCGGTACCTGCATTCGACCGGAGCGTCGGCGTTCTTCATCGTGGTCTACCTGCACATGTTCCGGGCGCTTCTGTACGGATCGCATCGCAAGCCGCGCGAATTGTTGTGGATATTCGGGTGTCTGATCTTCCTGCTGTTGATGGCCGAGGCCTTCATGGGATACGTGCTTCCGTGGGGCAACATGAGCTTCTGGGGCGCGCAGGTGATCGTGTCCTTGTTCGGAAGCCTGCCCGTCATCGGCGGCGGACTGGTGGAGTGGATCCGCGGCGATTACGTCATCGCCGACGCCACCTTAAACCGGTTCTTCGCGCTGCACGTGGCCGCGCTGCCGCTGGCCCTGGTGTTCCTGGTGATCGCGCACTTGATGGCGCTGCACGAAGTGGGGTCCAACAATCCCGACGGCATCGACATCAAGAAGCACAAGGACGCTTCGGGGCATTATCTCGACGGCATCCCGTTCCATCCGTACTACACGGTGAAGGACCTGGTCGGCGTGGCCGGCTTTCTGCTGATCTTTTGCGCTGTGATCTTCTTCGCGCCGACCTTCGGCGGATTGTTCCTGGAGGGTCCGAACTTCGAGCCGGCCAATCCGCTGCAGACGCCGCCGCACATTGCGCCCGTGTGGTACTTCACGCCGTTCTACGCCATGTTGCGCGCGGTGCCATCCTTTGCCGGCACGCAGGTCTGGGGCGTGCTGGTGATGGGCGCCGCGATCGTCGTGCTGTTCTTCGTGCCGTGGCTCGACCGCTCTCCGGTGCTGTCGATCCGCTATCGCGGACCGCTGTATAAGATCGCCTTGGCCATTTTTTCGGTGTCCTTCATCATCCTTGGCGTCTGCGGATTGAAACCGCCGGCCGGCATCTATCCACAGCTGGCCAAGATCTGCACGGCGCTGTATTTCGCTTTCTTCTTGCTGATGCCCTGGTACACGAAGATCGACCGCGTGAAGCCGGTGCCGGAGAGGGTCACGGGACATGCGTAAGCAGTTGATATTGATCGCGGTTGCGCTGTTCGGCACGGCGCTGTCCATGGGCGCGGCGTCGGCGGAAGAGGGCGAGGGATCGCTGCCGCATGCCGGTGCGGACATCAACAACACCGAGTCGCTGCAGCGCGGCGCGCGTAATTTCATGAATTACTGCTCCGGCTGCCATTCGCTCAAGTTCGTGCGGTACAACCGCATGGCGAAAGATCTGGAGATTCCGGAGGCGGAACTACACGCCAATTTGATGTTCACGAGCGAGAAGCCCTTCGACACCGTCAATTCGTCCATGCCGGCAGATGCGGAGGCTTGGTTCGGCAAGCAACCGCCCGACCTGTCGTTGATGGCCCGAGCGCGCAGCGTGGACTACATTTACGGCTTTTTGAAGGGCTTTTACGTCGATAAGGCGCGGCCCTGGGGCGTCAATAATCTCATCCTGCCGGGCACCTCCATGCCGGCCGTGGTGTCGAGCCTGCAGGGACTTCAGAAGCCCGTCTTCAAGAACGAACCGGACGAGCACGGCAGCGCCAATATGGTGCTGGTGGGCACCGAGCCGATGACGGCGGGCGCGCAGAAGCCAGAGGAGTATGATCAGTTCGCCCGGGACATCGCGAACTTTCTCGATTACGCCGGCGAGCCCATCAAGACGAAGCGCGAATCCATGGGCATTTTCGTGATCTTGTTTCTGTTGGTGTTCTTCGCGTTCGCTTACATGCTGAAGAAAGAATATTGGAAGGACGTCCACTGACGACAGCGGGATCTCCTTTGTGTACTGAGGTCCGTTGGAGAAGCGTTTGGCACGTCGCTCGGTGATGACTTTATTTTCTGCGCCGGCTGACCCTTGGAGTCATCGGACGCGCTTGGTCCTCGCCGAGAAGGGAATTTCGATCGAGCTGGTCAACGTCGACCTGCACAAGCTGCCGGAGGACCTGCTCGACCTGAATCCCTATCACAGCGTGCCGACGCTGGTCGACCGGGACTTGGTGCTTTACGATTCGCGGGTCATCATCGAGTACCTGGACGAGCGCTTCCCGCATCCGCCGTTGATGCCGATCGATCCGGTGACGCGGGCGCAATTCAGGGTGGCGCTGTATCGCGTCGAGCGGGATTGGTATGCCCTGGCCAACGATATCGAGCAGGGGGCATTGTCGAAGACCGCGGAACACAGCCGCAAGGTGTTGGGCGAGGCGATCTGCGCCAGCGCCGACGTCTTCAAGGCGAAGCCGTTTTTCCTGAGCGACGAGTTTTCGCTGGTCGATGCCAGCATCGCGCCGATCCTGTGGCGTCTCCCGTCCTACCGTATCGAACTGCCGGCACAAGCACAGCCGATCGTGAAATATATGAATTCAATCTTTGCACGATCCACCTTCCGCTCCTGCCTGTCCGAGGCCGAGCGGGGAATGCGCCATTGAAACCGCGCCGGCCCTACCTGCTCCGTGCCCTGCACGAGTGGATCACCGATAGCGGAGAAACGCCGCACATCGTGGTGGACGCCGCTGCGGACGGCGTGACGGTGCCGCGGCAATACGTGAAGGACGGCAAGATCGTCTTGAACGTCAGCTTGTCAGCGACGCAGATGCTGAAGCTCGGCAACGATTTCGTGAGTTTCGAAGCCCGCTTCGGCGGCGTGGGGTTCGCCGTGCTCGTCCCGGTGCGGGCCATACTCGGCATTTATGCGCGCGAGACCGGTCAGGGGATGATTTTCCCCGAGGGCGACGCCGATCCCGATCCCACCGACGGACCGCCCGCTTCTCCGGCCACCGGCACCGCGCCGGGCGCCCCCAAGCGGCCGAAGCTTCAGGTGGTCAAGTAGCGCGAAAGGCGTCTCGGATCCATTCCATGCACAGCGTGCCGTCCGGCCTGCCGTGAACGGCGATCACGTCGAACCTGAGCATGCGAGCGCGCCACGCGGGCCGGCGCTGCCAATGAAACTGCGCCGCGCGGATGAGTTTTCGTTGTTTCCGCCGCGTCACCGAAGCCAACGCCCCGCCGAAGTCGGAAGTTGCGCGATGGCGCACCTCCACGATCACGATCACACCGCCCTCCAGGCAGATCAGATCGAGTTCCCCGGCCCGGCACCGCAGGTTTCGCTCCAACACCAAGAGCCCCTGGGTCTGCAGGTATTCGGCGGCGGCCGCTTCGGCCGCGGCGCCGCACTCGATCGTGGATCTTTGCGCCATGATCCCAGCGTGCACCGGGGGGCCGCCGTGGTCGCGTTCAATAATCGGCCGGACCGCATCGAAATGACCTCAGCGGTCGCTGCGCCCCAGGATCCGCACAGTGCGGTTTCTGGCCGTGGCGCTGTGGCCGGCGGCGACCTGCGCTCCCTCGATGGAGGAGATGCTCTCGACGCGATTCCGCCCGCCGCTCTTGGCCTGATAGAGGGCGGCGTCGGCGAGTTGGATCAAGCGGGATTGACCGTCGCCGGTAGCGGGTGTGATCGCCGAGAAGCCGATGGACACCGTGACGCAATTCCAGCTGTTGCCGAGATGGCCGATGCCCAGATCGAAAATTGCTGTGCGGATCCGTTCGACCACTTTATGCGCGCCATCGGCCGTCGTATGCGAAAGCAGCAGCGCAAACTCCTCCCCGCCGAAGCGCGCCACGAGGTCGTCCGGCCGGTGCACCTGAGACCCAAGCGCTTCGGCAACCGCGCAGAGACAGCGGTCTCCTGCAACGTGTCCGTACAGGTCGTTGAACTGCTTGAAGTTGTCGAGATCGATCATGGCCAGAGCGATGGGCTTGCGATGGCGTGCCGCGCGGCTCCACTCCTGCGCCAAGCGTTCGTCGAAGGACCGGCGATTGGCGATCCCGGTCAGTCCGTCGAGCGAGGCGAGGACGGCCAGGCGCGCATTCGTGTCTTGGAGCTCTTCCGCCATGCGCCTGCGTTCCATGAACATGATCGAGGCGGGGAAGAGGGCGAGCAAGTGAAAGCCGAGATAAATTTGCACCGCCAGATCGCGCGGCACGGCAAGTTCCGGGGACCATCCACCGAACGGACCGAACGAATTGCTGATGGGGTATGCCGCGATAAACAGCACGCCGACCACGGCGATGGACGAACCGGCGAAGGCGAGCATGGAGTCCACCAGCAGCAGCAGCGGATACAGCAAAAACAACAAGGAGTAGCTGCTGACGGAGAAAATCAGCTCGGCGCCCGCCAATGACAGGCTCAGCAGCCCCAGCGTCTTGGGCAGAGCCTCTCGCTGGAACAGGCTGCGCATTTGCGGAGAGCTCAACGACAGGGCGAGGGGCATGGTCGCCAGGACTCCAAGCGCGTCGGCCGTCGCCCAATTGTTGAACGCCAACAACAGCGGCTGGTCCCGGAGGTAGTGATAAAGAACCGCGTAGATGATGCCGGAAATCCCGGGCCCCAGAATGAGCCCGGCGAAGAAGCGCACGAAAACGCGCGGAGTGCGCAGCCAACCGTCCAGGGATGTGAACGGCGGCAGAAGCAGGGCGATGATGAGGACTTCGGCCGCGGAGCACAGCCGCTTGCCGACTTCCAGCCAGGGCGAGAAGTCGTCGACGCATTCCCCCACGCCGGTGCCGATTTCGATGCCGAGCAGCACCCACAGCCACTGCGATCGCGGCCGCATCAGCAGCAGCGCGACATTGATGCCGTTCAGCGGCCAGATGATGGTCCACACGTCCCGGAATGCGAATCGGTTGATCGCGAGGTCGGCGCAGAAATAGATCACCGCAAACGCGAGCACCGTTTTGGCGCGGCGAACCCATTGCCGATTTGAATGCCATTCAGCGGCGTGCACGATTGACCTGGACGAATTGCGGATGACGGAGACTAAGAAGTTTGCCCGGAGTCATCCGCGCCGCGGGCGCGGCATCACACCCTTTGGGTCCGCAGAGCGTGACGATCGTCTCACCCCGCGAGGATTCAGGGTTGGCTCCTAGAGGGGGTTCGGCGCGCCACCCTTCATTTGCGACCACTGCAAGTCGCGGCGAATCCGGTTGTGATCGTCCAGGCGCAGCTTGCCGGTTACACCCGAGATCTCGCTGGAACCGTTCAATCCGTTCGACCGCAGCGCGGGCACGAGGCGATACGCATCGAAGCCGAATGCGTACAAGCGATCGCGGCGTGCCGTGCGCGCGGGCCAGGCGCCGCGCACCGCATCGCGGATCCGGCCGGTCACGGGATCGGCCGATACCATCCACGGCATGTCCGGGAAGAACAAGCCGTCCAGGTCGCCGTTGGCGCCCGGGTCGGGTTCGAAACTATCCGACGTGGAGTAGGCGGGGACGTCGCCGGCGAAGTGGAACTTGAGCTGCGACACGAGCAGCCGCTCCGCGCCCGGAGTGCCGGCGACGAACACGAAGACGGCATCGCTGCGGTGAGTGGACGGTTCGCCCTTGACGCCATGGATCTGCATGGTTTGCTTGATGACGTCCGAGAAATCGGCCCGGCCCGACTCATAGCGGCCGACGTCGACCACGGCGCCGCCCAGACGGGTCAGTTCATCCGCGAATGCCGCCGAGACGCGGTTTCCCCATTCGCCGTCCGGAACCAGAGCCACGCCCCTGAGTTTGCCGTCGGCCGCCAAGCGCCGCGCGACGATGCGGGCTTCGTCTTCCGGCAACAGCGCAAACTGATAGAAATTGCGGGGGGAGTTCACCCCGTCGGCGAGGAAATTGAGCGCCAGCACCGGCATGCGCCCGGCGGAGAGCGGAACGATGGCGGCGACATCCTCCTTGGTAAGCGGTCCGACCACGAAGCCGGCACCATCCTGAATCGCCTGTTGGTAGGCGCCGGCCACCGACTCCGCCGCAACGTCGTAGATCCGCAGCCGGGGACGCGAGGCGGGATCCTGTTCGAGATACGCGGCAATGAAACCGTCGCGCACCGCCACACCGACCGCTTCGGCGCGGCCCGACAACGGCAGGAGCAGCGCAATCTGATCGGGAAACTCGGTGGCGACGGCAATCTGGCTCCGGGCCAGCTCCAGTACGCTGTCGTTCGCCGGATGCTGCGGAAACATGCGCCGCCAATTCTCCAGGGCGGCCGCGGCGTGCATCGGATCGCGCTGCAGTTCCAGCGCCACCGGTCCCAGCTGCAACCAGCCGGCGACAACGGGATCGAGGTTCGGGGGGATCTTCAGCAGCTGTCTGCGTTCGGCGGCGTCGCGGATCCTGTTGAACAGCTCTTTGCGGCTGGCAGCCAAGCCTGCGGGATCGGGCAGGAAGCGCTCGCGCTCGATGAAAGCCCGAGTGCCTTCCACCGGATGCCCGGTGAGAAACGCTCCTTGACCGCGCAGCAACCAGTAATTCTGCGCGAGGTCGCCGGACGCCGGCACGCCGATCGAATCCAGTTCGTGAATGGCGGCCGCACCGTCGTTCTCGGCCACGGCGATCTCCGCGGCAACCAGGGCCCGCGACGCGGGGAGCTTGCTGCGCGCGTCGGCCGACACCGCCGCCAGTGCCTGCTTGGCCGCCGGCACGTCGCCTGCCGCCACCCACTGTTCCGCGCTCAGCAGTTCATAGCTGTCATGATCGGCCGGTATGTCGGCCGCGAGTTCCGCATAGGCTCGCGCGGCATCGGCATGTTTGCCCTCACTCGCCAAGGTCCGGGCGCGGGTCTGTTTGTCGACCGATGTTTCGACGGGTTTGATCAGGCTGCAGGCCGCGATGAGCGACAAGGTCAGCACCGCGCAGAGCGCGAGGAGCCTTTCTGGCCGTGGACGTCGCGAGATCACTCCCATACCCTCACGTTTCTTGAACCTTCAATAGAGGCGCGAAGTATAGTGAAAAAAGCCGATGCAGGGCGCCTCTGCGTGGTTGCGACGCCAATTGGCAATCTCGGCGATTTGAGCCCGCGGGCGCGCGAAACGCTGCAGGCCTGCGGCCTGATTGCGGCCGAGGACACCCGGCATACCGGCGCCTTGCTCAAGGCCTTCGGCATCACCTCGCCGCTGATATCGCTGCACGACCACAACGAGGCGCAGCGCGTTCCCGACCTGATTCAGAGAATGCAGGGCGGCGCGTCGATAGCCCTGGTCAGCGATGCGGGGACCCCGGCCATCAGCGATCCGGGATTCGACCTGGTGCGCGCCGCTGCTGCGGCGGGCATCGAGGTGATCGCCGTGCCCGGTCCGTGCGCGGCCATTGCGGCGCTTTCGATCGGCGCACAGCCGACTGATCGGTTTTGCTTCGAAGGATTTTTGCCGGCGCGCGGGGTTGCCCGCCGCGCCAGGCTGCGGGCGCTGGCCTCGGACACGCGCACGCTGGTGTTCTACGAGTCGCCGCACCGCGTGGCCGATACGCTTGCCGATTGCGCGGCGGAATTCGGTGGAGAGCGCCCCGCGACGGTGGCGCGCGAGATCACCAAACTGCACGAAACCACGTACCGCGGCTCACTGGGCGAATTGGCGGCGCATGCCGCTGCCGACGGCGATTTCTCGCGCGGCGAAATCGTCTTGATCGTCGGCGGTGCGCCGGCGGAGTCCGATGCCGGCGAGACGGGCGCCGATGGGCATGGCGGAACGCTCGACCGGGTGCTCACCGTGCTGCTCGAGGAGCTGCCGCTGAAGCAGGCGGCCCGCCTCGCGGCGAAAATCGTGCCGGCGCGCGACAACGAGGCGTACAAGCGGGCGCTGCGGCTGAAAGAAAAGTAGCGTATGGTGCACGCCGGAGTCGGCCAGGCAGTCGCTGTGTGCGCAAGCACATGGAGGAAAGTCCGGGCTTCACAGGGCACGGTGCCAGGTAACGCCTGGGAGGCGCGAGCCTACGGAAAGTGCAACAGAAAGATACCGCCTAAGTGCCGCGCAAGCGGCGCCGGTAAGGGTGAAATGGTGCGGTAAGAGCGCACCGCGCTGGTGGCAACATCGGCGGCACGGCAAACCCCACCTGAAGCAAGACCAAATAGGGAGGCAAGCGGCGCCTTTGGCCGCAGTGTGTGGCCCACACACAGGCTTCCGGGTAGGTCGCTAGAGCTGCGCGGCGACGCGCATCCCAGAGGAATGACTGCCCACGACAGAACCCGGCTTAACGGCCGACTCCACCTCCAAGCGCTGACGCGCTGGATCTACGGGGCCGAAGCGGCCCCGACCGATAGCGGCGCGAAGCGCGCCGGAAAGATTCCGGAAAAGAGCAGGGTGACGCGATCAGAGGGGAGGCGTAGGATTAAATCCTACTGGTTTCAGGGAGGCCCCGTGCGAACAACCCAGCAATTCAGCATCACCTTGCCCAATGAGATGGCCGAGGCTGTGAAATCCAAAGTCGCTGCCGGCGAGTACGCCACGGAGAGCGAAGTGATCCGCGACGGACTACGCGCCCTGCTGGCGCGCGATCGCGCAGTCGAGAATTGGCTGCATGAGCAAGTAGGGCCGGCCTATGACGCGCTGAAAGCAGATCCCTCGCGCGCTGTCTCCATTGATGACGTGAGGGCGCGACTCGCCGCGGAGCATGAGGCTGCAGTTTCCAAAACGAAATGACTACTCCGTCGCGCTATCGAGAGGACCAGCATGATCTATGCCTAAGAATAGGACGGTAAAGGTTGTTGCTGGCATCGCCGCTTCGTTCACTGCTCTCGTGGGCACGATTATCTTTCTGTTGGAAAAGAAAGTAATCAGCTTCGAGTTGGCAATGCTGATGCTCGTTGCGTTGTTGGCAATGTATTTCGGATTCGGAATTCTGATTGCTGTCTATCGCTTTGTGGGTAAGCTGGAATGAGCGCCTTACCCGGGCGAACGTCAGCTAACCGGCAGAGCTACGGGTGCATGGCCAGATATTTCTGAATCAGCTTCGACTGGTGCTCCCAGCCACCGTCATTGGCCTTGAACGCCGCGGCGCGCCGCTCGAGCGGAATCCGGTCGAAACCAGACTCGGAAATCGTCAACCGCGTGCCGCCGGGCACCTCCTCCAGATCGAAGACGATGAGCGTCGTGGGCTCGCTGGAGTAGTCGACGCCGGAATCCACCGCGTAGGGATGCCAGCGGAAGGAAATCCTGCGCATGGGCTCGATCTTGTCGACCCAGAACTCGAACGCCTTACCCTCATGCGGCTTCTGCAATCTGGCCACATCGGGGTCGACGGTGGTGGGGACAATCTTGCCGGCGAGGCGCGCGCCGGCCGCAAAAGGACCCTCGAAGGCGGCGCCGAACCAGCTGCCGAATGCTTGGGAATTGCTGACCGCATCCCAGACGCGCGCGATCGGCGCCTGCAATACAATTTGTTTCTCGATACGATCGGTATTCATCAGCAATCTCCTCGATAAGCAACCTCTAGGTTGCCTTAAGATAATGCGGATGCCGATCAAACGCAACCGAGAGGTTGCATTTCGGCCACTCCTGCCGCCATGATCAGGAATACCGGCTAACAGATTGATTCAAAACAGGTCGTGTCGGGAGTCTCGTCGCGACCGAAGAACTGTGACCTAAGTCACTGTTGCCCCAAGTTTTTCTTAACTTAAAGCGTTGACAGTGTGACGCACCGCTCCCTATAGTGGAGGCCGGTGGGGAAAAGTGGGAGAGAATGGGTTTCACGACCCATCCAGCGATGTTCCGGGGTTCCAACAACCTGACTCTCGACGCAAAAGGCCGGATGGTAATGCCCACCCGGTATCGAGAGCGGCTGCAGGAACGCTGCGGTGGGAAATTGGTGGTCACGGTCGACAAGGATCAGTGCCTGCTCATCTATCCGCTGCCCGACTGGGAAGACGTGGAGCGCAAATTGATGCGGCTGCCGGCATTCAATGCGCAGGCAAGGCAGTTGCAGCGCCTGATGGTGGGCAACGCCACCGACCTGGAGCTTGACGGACACGGCCGGATCCTGCTGCCGCCCAGTCTTCGTGAATTTGGTTTTCTTACGCGCGATGCGGTGTTGATCGGGCAAGGAGTGAAGTTCGAATTGTGGGATGAGGCGCGGTGGAACGAACGCCGCGATGCATGGCTGGCGAGCGATGATTCCGCCGGCCAGCTGCCTACCGATTTCGAAACGCTGTCGCTGTAGTGTCGGGCGACAGGGCGGGAGAACACACGCCGGTACTCTTACCTCAAGTACTGGCCGCGTTGAACGTACGGGCGAGCGGCGTCTACCTGGACGCCACTTATGGGCGGGGTGGACACGCTGGGGCGATTGTGGAGAAGCTCGTTGCTGACGGTCGACTGCTATGTCTCGACCGCGACCCCGTCGCCGTCGCCGAAGCGCGCGCGCGCTTCGCGGCCGATTCGCGGGTGTCGGTGTTCCTCGCGCCCTTCTCCGCGCTGGCAGCGTGCGCCGACCACATTGCACCCGGCCTCAAATTCGACGGCATCCTATTCGATCTCGGAGTTTCCTCCCCGCAACTCGACGATTCCTCCCGGGGTTTTAGCTTCATGCAGGACGGACCCCTCGACATGCGCATGACCAAGGGCGTGGGACCCACCGCCGCGGACATCGTGAATGGAGCATCCGAAACGGAGCTGATCCGGATCTTTCGCGAATTCGGCGAAGAGCGGTTTGCGCCGCGCATCGCCCGCGCCATCGTCGCCGACCGTGCATCCAAGCCTTTCGAGCGCACGCTCGAACTCGCGGAAATGATTTCCCGCGTGGCGCGCAGCAAGGATGCGGGCGGCCGCACCCGCCATAAACATCCTGCCACGCGTGTTTTTCAGGCGCTGCGCATCCATGTCAACGGCGAACTCGTCGAGCTCGAAACGGCGCTCTCCGCGGCATTCGAGCGCCTGGCGCCGCACGGCCGGCTCGCCGTGATCAGCTTTCACTCATTGGAGGACCGGATCGTGAAGCAGTTCATGCGCCGCCACGCGTCCACCGATCCCGTGTACGCGGGGCTTCCCTTCGTGCCCGCGCATGCGGCGCCGAAGCTCCGCCTGGTCGGCAAAGCGATTCAAGCCGACAGCGAAGAGACCGCGCGCAACCCGCGCGCCCGCAGCGCGCGCTTGCGCGTTGCCGAACGTTTGATTGAAGGGCTCGCCGCGTGAAAACCGCAAAACTCATGTCCATCGTTCTTCCGGTCCTGTGGCTGGCCGTGCTCGGGTCGGCCGTGCAGGTGATCTATGCGCGCCACAAGGCGCGCGACATGTTCGTGCACCTGGAAAAGCTCAATGCCGAGCGCGATTCGCTCGAGATGGAGTGGGGCCGGCTGCAGCTCGAACAAAGCTATTGGTCATCGCACGCCTTCGTCGAGCGCGTGGCGAACGCCAAGCTGCAAATGAATCTGCCGCAGACCCGGGACGTGCGGATCGTGCGGCCGTGAAACTCAGATTTACCGCAAAACCGCGTTCCGGCGAAAACGAGGCACAGGCGCGGAGCTTCCGCTGGCGCTCGGCCGTGGTGCTGGGGTTGGTGGTGGCCGGCGCCGTCGGCCTCGCTGCGCGCGCGGTGGAACTGCAATTGCTGGATCACGGCTTCCTCGCGAAGCAGGGCGACGACCGCTCGATGCGCGTGGTGAAGATCGCCGCGCATCGCGGCGCGATCACCGACCGTTCGGGCGAACCGCTGGCCATCAGCACCCCGGTCGACAGCGTGTGGGTGAATCCCCAGGAACTCAACGAGAACATCGATCAGCTCCCGAAGCTTGCCAAGGCCCTGAAACAGGACCCGCAGTTCCTGGCGCGGCGCATCACCAGCAATCTCGATCGCGAATTCCTCTATCTCGTGCGCCACATGCCGCCGGATCAAGCGTCTCATATCAAAGCGCTGGGAATTCCCGGCGTCAATCTGTTGCGGGAGTATCGACGCTACTATCCGGCGGGCGAGGTGGCCGGGCATGTGGTCGGCTTCACGACCATCGACGACGCGGGCCAGGAGGGTCTCGAACTCGGATTCGATCAGTTGCTGAACGGCGAGGACGGCGCCAAGCGCGTCATCCAGGATTTGTACGGCCGCTACGTCGAGAACGTGGAGAGCATCCGTGCGCCGCGGCCGGGCCGCGACCTCGTGACCAGCATCGATCTGCGCATTCAATATCTCGCGTACCGGGAATTAAAGGCCGCGATGCAGGAATACCGCGCGCAGGCGGGCTCGGTCATCGTCATCGACGTGGATACGGGCGAGGTGCTGGCGATGGTGAACCAGCCGTCGTACAACCCCAACGACCGCGACCAGTTGAAGCCGGGACTGTACCGGAACCGCGCGGTCACCGACATCTTCGAGCCCGGATCGAGCATCAAACCGCTCATCATGGCTGCGGCCTTGTCGTCGGGGCAGTATCGCGCCGACAGCGTGGTGGACACATCCCCCGGCTTCCTGAAAGTCGGCACCAAGGTGTTCGAAGACGAAACCAATCTGGGCACCGTGGACCTCGCCACGATTCTCGCCAAGTCGAGCAACGTCGGCACGGCGAAGGTGGCGTTATCGCTGAAGCCCGAGCAGATCTGGAAGACGCTCACCGGATTGGGGTTGGGCCAGGTGACAGGAAGCGGGTATCCCGGCGAATCGGCCGGAATGCTGTCGAGCTACGCGCACTGGCGTCCCATCGGCATCGCGACGCTCTCGCATGGGTACGGTCTATCCGTGACGCCGCTGCAACTCGCACATGCCTACGCCACCATCGGCGCCGGCGGAATCAAGCGGCCGCTGACCTTTGAGCGCGTCTCAGGTTCCGTGCGGGGCGAGCAGGTGCTCGATCCCAAGGTGGCGCACGCCTTGGTCGAGCTCATGGAGCAGGTCATCGAGAAAGGCGGCACGGCCACCCGCGCCGCCGTCGTGGGCTATCGGGTATCGGGCAAGACCGGCACCGCGTTCAAATCAATCGCAGGCGGCTATTCCACCGACCGAATCATGGCGGTATTTGCCGGCCTGGTGCCGGCGTCGCACCCGAAACTCGCCACGGTGGTGGTGATCGACGAGCCGAGCCGGGATTTGCATGAAGTCAGCAAGCTGGCACAGGGCGGCACGGTGGCGGCGCCGGTGTTTGCGAACGTCATGGCGGGTGCGCTGCGGCTCATGGACGTGCCGCCGGACGATTTACAGAACGTGCCCGCCACGACCTTGGTCCAAGCGAACGATACGCCATGAATGCTCCAGCGCCCGGCATTTCCCTTATGTGGCTGCTCGACGGCATCGTCACCTTGCCCGCCACCGATGCGCGCGTCGCCGATATCACGCTCAACAGCCGCGAGGCGCGCGCCGGAAGCCTGTTCTTCGCGCTGTGCGGCCGGCGGTCGCATGGACTGAAATTCGCCGCCGACGCAGCGGCACGCGGTGCCGGCGTGGTGTTGTGGGACCCTCCCGGAGAGCCTCACGAGGACCTCGTCCAGGCTGCCACCGCCTTGGCGGCCGGCGGCTCCGTGTTCGTCGCGCCGGTGGCGGGCCTCAAGGCACTGCTCGGCCGGATCGCGGACCGGTTCTTCGGCTGGCCTTCATCGCACATGCGCGTCGTCGGAATCACCGGCACCAACGGCAAGACCACCTGTGCGTATCTGCTCGCAAGCTGTCTCCGGCGGCTCAAGTCCGAGGCGGCTTACATCGGCACCATCGGCTGGGGGCGCATCGGCTCGCTGGCAGTCCCCACGCACACCACGCCGGATGTGGTGACCGTGCATCGCCAGCTGTCGATATTGCGCGCCCAAGGCGTGCGGGATGTCGCCATGGAAGTGTCCTCCCATGCGCTCGATCAGGGCCGCGTGGATGGGGTCCGGTTTCATTCCGCGGTGCTCACCAATTTCACGCGCGATCATCTCGATTACCACCCGTCCATGCAGGCGTACGGCGAGGCCAAGGCGCGCTTGTTCGCATCCACCGGGCTGCAGCACATCGTCGTCAATGTCGGTGATGCCTTCGGCCGCGAATTGGCCGGGAGCCTGGTCGGGACCGTGGGCGGGCGCGTGCCGCTCACGGCAGTTTGGGTGGGAGCGGGCGGTTCGGGGTGGCTCGCCGATCGGTCGGTGCATGCCGACGGCATTGTGCTCGATCTGCACGGCTTGTCGATGACGGTCGACGGCAGCTTCGGAAGCTGCAAGGTGGCCACCAAGCTCTTGGGCCGCTTCAATGCGGAGAACGCGGTGGTGGTGCTCGCCTGCCTGGCCGGGTTGAACCTGCCGTTCACCGACGCCTGCGCGGCCTTGAGCGAATGCGGCGCGCCGCCGGGACGCATGGAAGTGATCGAGCCGTCGAGCCCGGCCAAACCCCTGGCGGTGATCGACTACGCCCACACCCCGGACGCGCTCGCCAAGGCGCTCCATGCGCTGCGGGAGCATTGTCACGGCGCGCTATGGTGTGTGTTCGGTTGCGGCGGCGATCGGGATCCGGGAAAGCGCCCGCTGATGGGCGCCGTCGTGGACGACCTGGCCGACCAGATCATCGTCACCGACGACAATCCACGCTCCGAGAATCCGCGAAACATCACGCTCGAGATCACGGCCGGGATCAAGTCGCATGCCGCGCGGGTCATCAACGACCGCGGTGAGGCGATCGCCGCCGCGCTCACCGAAGCCGTGGCCGGCGACATAGTCCTGATCGCCGGCAAGGGCCATGAGGACTACCAGATCTACGGCGACGTGCGGCGCAGCTTCAGCGACCGGACCGAAGCACTGCGGCATCTCGGAGCTGCAGCATGAAGCGCACCACGGGGGACGCGGCGCGGATTCTCGGCGGCCAACTCATCGGCGAGGACTCGATGTACGGCGTGGTGTCGAGCGACAGCCGGACCTTGGAGCCCGGCTCGCTGTTCGTCGCGCTGCGCGGCCCGAATTTCGACGGCGCGAACTTCGTCGCGGCGGCCGCGGCGCGCGGCGCCGTCGCGGCCTTGGTCGAGCGGCGGGTCTCGGCGCCGCTGACCCAAATCGTCGTGCCGGACGCATTGCGCGCCCTGCAGCAGCTTGCGAGCGCCTGGCGCACGGAATTCGGATTTCCGATCGTCGGCGTCGCCGGCAGCAATGGGAAGACCACCGCGAAGACCATGACGGGGGCGATCTTGTCGCGCACCGGACTGTGCATGGCGACCCAGGGAAATCTCAACAACCACATCGGCGTGCCGCTGACGTTGATGCGCCTTACCACGCTGCATCGCAGCGCCGTGGTGGAGATCGGGGCCAACCGCATCGGCGACGTGGCCGAACTCGTCAAGATCACGCGGCCCACCATCGGTCTGATCACCAACGCCGGCGCGGAACACCTGGAGGGATTCGGCGACCTGGACGGGGTTGCCCAGGGCGAGGGTGAAATGGTTGCGGGACTGTCCCCCGACGCCACCGCCATCATCAACGCCGACGATCCTTACTCCGGTTACTGGCGCGGCGTTGCGAGCGCGCGGCGCATCGTCACCTTCGGCACGCATTCGGCCGCAATCGGCACCGCGGCGGCTGGCGGCCCCGCGGATTTCGCGGCCAAGGATGTGGTGCAGTCCATCGAGCACGGCGAGTTTAAAACCCGCTTTACATTGCACTGCCCGCTGGGCGAGCGTCCCATCTTGCTGAACGCCGGGGGCGCGCACAATATCGCGAATGCCCTGGCGGCGGCGGCGGCGGCCGGTGCCGCCGGCGCTTCCCTGGAGGACATCGCCGCGGGATTGGCGGATTTCCGCCCGGTTTCCGGACGGCTGCAGCTCAAGGCCGGTCCGCGCGGCAGTTGGATCATCGACGATTCGTACAACGCCAACCCCAGTTCGGTGCGGGCCGGCCTCGAGGTGCTGCGCTCCTTGTCGGGCGCCACCTGGCTGGTGCTCGCCGACATGGCCGAACTCGGCGAACAGACGGCGGATTTGCACGCCCATGTGGGCCGCTATGCGCGCGATTGCGGCGTGCAGCGGTTGTTCGCGATGGGGGCGCAGAGTTCCCGCGCGGTCGAGACCTTCGGCCCGGGCGGTGAATGGTTTGCCGATCCCAATGCGCTGACTCGACGCCTGCAGGCGGAGCTGTCGCCCGGCGTGACGGTGCTCGTCAAGGGATCGCGCGTCAATCGATTGGAGCGCGTGGTGCAGGCGCTCACCGGGGGAGTCAAAGCTTAAACGCCATGTTGTTGTACGTCACCGAATATCTGGCCAAGTCGTATTCCGGCTTCCACGTCTTTCAATACCTCACGCTGCGCGGCATTCTGGCGGCAATCACCGCGCTTGCAATGGCCCTGTTCGTGGGACCGCGCATGATCGGCGCATTGACCCGCTACCAGATCGGCCAGCGCGTGCGCACCGACGGGCCGCAGTCGCACCTGCAGAAGTCGGGTACGCCGACCATGGGCGGCGTGCTGATCTTGGTGGCGACGGGGGTCAGCACACTGCTGTGGGCGGATCTGTCCAGCCGTTTCGTCTGGATACTCTTGTTGACCACGCTCGCCTTCGGAGTCATCGGCTTCTACGACGACTATCTGAAATTGGTCGTGGGCAATTCCAAGGGCCTGGCGGCGCGCTACAAGTATCTGGCGCAGTCGCTGGCCGCGCTGGTCGCGGCGTATGCCCTGCACAGCCTGCATCAAACGGCGGCCGAAACCACGCTCTACGTCCCGTTCTTCAAGACCATCGCCGTTCCCATGACCGCCTTGGGATTCGTGGCCTACGCCTATCTCGTGATCGTCGGCACCAGCAACGCCGTGAACCTCACCGATGGTCTCGACGGGCTCGCCATCATGCCGGCGGTCATGGTGGCCATGGCGCTCGGCGTGTTTGCCTACGCCACCGGCAACATCAAGTTCGCCGGCTATCTGCAGATTCCCTACATCAACGGCGTGGGTGAATTGTTGATCTTCAGCTCCACGCTGACCGGCGCAGGCCTCGGGTTTCTCTGGTTCAACGCCTATCCGGCCGAAGTGTTCATGGGCGACGTGGGAGCGCTGGCGATCGGCGCCGCGCTCGGAACCATCGCCGTGATCGTGCGCCAGGAGATCGTCCTGTTCATCATGGGCGGCGTATTCGTCCTCGAGACCGTGTCCGTGATGATGCAGGTGGCATCGTTCAAGCTCACCGGCAAACGCATCTTTCGCATGGCGCCCCTGCATCACCATTTCGAACTCAAGGGTTGGGCGGAGCCCAAGGTCATCGTGCGTTTCTGGATCGTCAGTTTCGTCCTCGTTTTAGCGGGTCTCGCGACCCTGAAGATCCGCTGATGGCAAGCCTGGTCGTGGGTCTCGGCAGGACAGGCGCATCGTGCCTGCGGTATTTCGCGAAGCACGGGATTGCCGCGGCCGCCACCGATTCGCGCCAGTCGCCTCCTGGGCTTGCGGAACTTGGGCCGCTGGCGCGGACGCTGGACATTCGCCTGGGGTCCTTGGATCTCTCCCTGCTCGACGGTGCGTCGCAGGTGTTGATGTCGCCGGGCGTCTCGCTCGATGAGCCGATCGCCCGGGCGGCGCGGGCACGCGGGATCGAGGTGCTCGGCGACGTCGAGCTGTTCGCGCGCGCGGTGCATGCGCCCGTGATCGGCATCACCGGCACCAACGGCAAGAGCACGGTGACCAGCCTGGTTGCCGCCATGGCGAGCGCCGCGGGACGCCGCGTCCTCGCCGGCGGCAATCTCGGCACGCCCGCTCTCGATTTGCTGGATCAGCCGGTTCCCGATCTTTACGTGCTCGAATTGTCGAGCTTTCAGCTGGAAACGACGACGTCGCTCGATCTTCAAGGCGCTGTGGTGCTCAACGTGACCGCCGATCACATGGATCGCTACGCGACGGTCCTGGACTATGCGCGCGCCAAGGAACGGATCTTTGCGCACGCAGCCACGGTGGTGCGGAACGCTGACGACCCGCTGGTCATGGCCATGGGAGAGGCGGCCCTCCGCGGAGCGGCCGTCCGCCGGACGGCGGGTGGCGGGGCAGGCGACCGCGCCGCGCCGAAGGTCACGACCTTTTCCACGCAGCGCACCGATGCGGACTATTCCTTGCTGCGGGAGGGGGCGCGGACTTATCTAAGCCGCCATGGGGCTGTCGTGCTCGAGATGGCACGCATGAAGATCACCGGTGTGCACAACGCCGCCAATGCCCTGGCGGCGCTGGCATTGGGCGACGCCGCCGGTCTGCCGCTCCCCGCCATGCTGCAGGCGCTCGAAACCTTTCCGGGGCTGCCGCACCGCTCTGCCTGGATCGCCGCCTTCGGCGGCGTGCGTTATGTGGATGATTCCAAGGGCACCAACGTGGGCGCCACGCTCGCCGCGGTCGACGGCATGCCGGGACCGCTGGTGGTCATCGCGGGCGGTGTGTCGAAGGGACAGGACTTCGCGCCGCTCGCCGCGGCGTTCAAGGGCAAGGTCCGGCACGTCGTGCTGATCGGCAAGGATGCAGGGGACGTCGAGCGGACGCTGGCCGGTGTCGTGAGTTCGGAACGCGCCGCCTCGATGCAGGATGCGGTGGCCGCGGCGGCGCGCGCCGCGCAGCCCGGCGACACGGTGTTGCTGTCGCCCGCGTGCGCCAGTTTCGACATGTTTCGCGACTATGGTCATCGCGGCGATGTGTTCGCCGCGGCGGTGCGCGGCCTGGCAGGAGCCGCGCCGCTTGGAGCCGCGCCGCCGGGAATCGCACGGCCGGGGGCGGCATGAACGCCACCACCATGAGCTACGGGGTGAGAGCGCGCGAGCGGATGCCGTTCGCGTGGGACAGCGTGACCTTGGGACTGGTGGCCGCCTTGCTGCTGATCGGGTTGGTGATGGTGACATCCGCATCGATGTCGGTGGCCGCGAAGAACCTCGGCGATCCATTCTATTTCCTGGTACGGCAATTCCTGTTCGGCCTGTGCGGTGTATTGCTGGCGTGGATCGTCACCAGGGTGCCCGCGGATGTGTGGGAGAAGCACAGCCTGGCGCTGCTGCTGCTCGGCCTCGCCCTGCTGTTGCTCGTGCTGATTCCGGGACTGGGCGCGAAGATCAATGGCGCCCGCCGCTGGATGCGGATCGGCCCGATGAACTTCCAGGTGTCGGAACTTGCAAAGGTTCTGGTGCTGACGTGGGTGTGCTCCTATTGCGTGCGCAAGCGCGCGGAACTCGAGGAGACGTTCGCCGGCCTTCTCAAACCGGTCGGATTGCTGACGGTTGCCGGCGTGCTGCTGCTGCTGGAGCCGGACTTCGGCGCGACCACGGTGTTGTTCGCCACCGGCTTCGCGGTGCTGTTCGTCGCCGGCGCCCGGCTGCGCTACGTGCTGTCGCTAGTATCCTTGGTGGCGGCCACCTTCGCCGTGCTGGCGCTGACATCGGCCTATCGGCTGAAGCGGCTCACCGTGTTCCTGCACCCGTGGGACGATCCCTTCAACGGCGGCTTCCAGCTGACGCAATCGCTGATCGCCATCGGCCGTGGGGGCTGGTTCGGCGTGGGCCTCGGCAGCAGCATCCAAAAGCTCTTCTACCTGCCGGAGGCACACACGGACTTCGTGTTCGCGGTGCTGGCCGAAGAGCTGGGTCTGGCAGGCGTCATCGGGGTGATCGGCCTGTTCGTGGCCTTGGTGTGGCGTGCTTTTCAGATCTCGCACATGGCCTCGAAGGCCGGGCTGAAATTCCAGTCCTATCTGGCGCTGGCCTTCGGCATGTGGCTGGGCCTTCAGGCCATCGTCAACATCGGCGTCAACATGGGCGTACTGCCCACCAAGGGATTGACCCTGCCGCTGCTCAGCTACGGCCGCAGCAGCTTGATCGTGAGTCTCGGCTGGCTTGGCGTGATGCTGCGCATCTATCACGAGGTGAAATGCAGCTCGCGCTCGGCGGTGATGCGCATGCCGGGAGCACCCCGATGAACCAGAGTCCGGTGCTCATCATGGCCGGCGGCACCGGCGGGCACGTATTCCCCGCGCTCGCCGTGGCGAAGGTGCTGCGCGATCGCGGCGTTCCGGTGGTGTGGCTGGGGGTGCCCGGGAGCATGGAGTCGCGCCTGGTGCCGGCGAACGGCTTTTCCATCGAATGGGTCCGCGTCAGGGGTATTCGCGGCAAGGGATTGGCCGCGTGGCTGATGGCGCCCTTCAGAATCGCAAGCGCGGTGGTGCAGGCCATTGCGGTGCTGCGCCGCGTACGGCCGCGCGCCGTGCTGGGAGCGGGGGGGTACGTAAGCGGACCGGGCGGCATTGCGGCGTGGCTGCTGCGCATTCCGCTCTTGATCCACGAACAGAATGCCATTCCCGGCCTCACCAACCGCTGGCTGGCGCGCATCGCCAGCCGGGTATTGCAAGGTTTTCCCGGCAGCTTCGACAAGAAGGTGGGCGCGCGATTCGTCGGCAATCCGGTGCGCTCGGATATCGGCGCCATTGCCGACCCCGCTGTGCGCTTCGCGGGCCGCAGCGGCCGTGCGCGCCTCCTGGTGTTCGGCGGCAGCCTGGGAGCGCAGCGGTTGAACGCCACCGTGCCGCTGGCGCTGGCGCAGCTGGACCCCGCCACCCGTCCGCAGGTGCGGCATCAGGCCGGCGAGCGCGGCATCGAAGCGGCGCGCACCGCGTATCGGGAGGCACGGGTCGAGGCGGAAGTGACGCCCTTCATCGAGGACATGGCCGCGGCTTATGCGTGGGCCGATGTGGCGGTGTGCCGCGCCGGCGCCATGACCATCGCCGAATTGCAGGCAGCGGGCTTGGGCGCGCTGTTGGTGCCGCTGCCGATTGCCACCGACGATCATCAGACGAAGAACGCCGAAACCATGGTGCACATCGGGGCCGGGCGCGTGCTGCAGGAGCGCGACATGACCGCCGAAACCTTGAGCGCCTGTATCGCGGATCTGACGGCGGACCGCGGCCGCATGTTGCGGATGGCGGCGGCGGCACGCAGTGTGCGGGTCACGGACGCCGCGCTCCAGGTCGCGAACCTGTGCGCGGCCGCCGGGGTACGGGCATGAGCGACAGCTTGAGCCATACCTTGAGCAGCAGCATGAACGACCGCATGCGCCGCATTTCCACCATCCACCTGGTCGGCATCGGCGGCAGCGGCATGGGCGGCATTGCGGAAGTGCTGGTGAACCTGGGCTACGAGGTGCAGGGCTCCGATCTGAAGTCCAATGCCGTCACTCAGCGGCTCAAGCGCCTGGGCGCGAAGATTTTCATCGGCCATGCGGCCGAACATCTCGGCAGCGCCGATGTGGTGGTCGTTTCCAGCGCGGTCAATCGCAGCAACCCCGAGGTGGCCGCGGCGCTGGCGAAGCGCGTTCCGGTCGTGCCGCGCGCGGAAATGCTGGGCGAGTTGATGCGCTTCCGCTACTCGGTGGCCGTTGCCGGCACGCACGGCAAGACGACGACCACGAGCCTGGTGGCGAGCGTGCTCGCCGAAGGCGGCCTCGATCCCACCTTCGTCATCGGCGGGCGGCTGAAGAGCGCGGACAGCAATGCCCGATTGGGCGCCGGCCGCTACCTGGTCGCCGAGGCCGACGAAAGCGACGCGTCGTTCATGCACCTGCAGCCGATGATCGCCATCGTCACCAACATCGACAACGACCACCTCGCCACGCACGACGGCGACTTTTCGCGGCTCAAGCAGAGCTTCGTGGATTTTCTGCACAACCTGCCGTTCTACGGTCTGGCGGTACTGTGCGCCGACGATGAAAACGTGCAAAGCATCCTTGAGTCCGTGGGGCGCCCGTTCGTCACCTACGGTTTCGGCGAGGGCGCGGACATTCGTGCGGTCAACGTGGTCCGCGACGGACTGCAGTCGCAGTATCGGGCGCTGCGCACCGGGCATGAACCGCTCAAGCTGACGATCAATCTGCCGGGCCGGCACAATGTGCTCAATTCCCTCGCGGCGGTCGCCGTGGCCACCGAACTCGGGATCGCCGACGCGGCCATTCAAAAAGCATTGGTCCATTTCCAGGGCATCGATCGGCGCCTGCAGCAGTTGGGCGAGATCCAGTGGGCGGGCGGCCGTGCGCTCGTTATCGACGACTACGGTCATCACCCCACGGAAGTGGCCGCGACTCTCGATGCCGTGCGCCAGGGCTGGCCGGAGCGCCGCCTGGTGCTGGCGTTTCAGCCGCACCGCTACTCGCGTACGCGGGATCTGCTGGACGATTTTGCACGAACTTTAAGCGATTGCGATGTGCTGCTGGTGACCGAAGTGTATGCGGCCGGCGAAGCGCCCATTGCCGGCGCGGACGGCCGCGCGATCTGCCGCGCCGTGCGCTCCCGCGGCGTGATGGAGCCGGTGTTCGTCGAGCGTGTGGACGAGCTGGCCGAGTCGCTGCGCGGCGTGCTGCACGACGGCGATGTGATTCTCACCATGGGCGCCGGCAACATCGGCGCGGTGGCGCAGGATCTGAAGAGCCGGTTTGCGGCGGGAGACCCCGCATGAACGGCACGCCGCACATCGCCCCGGCGCAGATCTCGCCGGAATTCAGCGCCCGGGTGCTGTACGACGTCCCCATGTCGAAACACACCTCGTGGCATGCGGGCGGGCCGGCCGACATATTTTTCACGCCGCGTGACACGCTGGACCTGGCCTCGTTTCTGCGGCAGCTGCCCCCCGCGATTCCGACGTTGTGGATCGGCCTCGGCAGCAATCTCCTGGTCCGCGACGGCGGGGTGCGCGGCGCCGTGGTGTCGCTGCACGGGGCGCTCGGGACCCTCGAGCGCCTCAGCGCCACACGCATCCATGCGCAGGCCGGGGTTCCCTGCGCCCGCATCGCGCGCCAGTGCGTGAAATGGGGTCTGGGACCGGCCGAGTTCTTTGCCGGGATCCCGGGCACCCTGGGCGGCGCCTTGGCGATGAACGCCGGGGCCTGGGACGGCGAGACCTGGCGACAGGTGGTCGAGGTCGAGGTGATCGACCGCCGCGGCGCGCGCCATGTGCGCACGCCCGCGGACTACGAGATCGGATATCGCCACGTGCGCGGACCGGCAGACGAATGGTTCATCGCCGCGCGCATGGAGTTCGAACGCAAACCCGGCAGCCATGAGGCCGCCATCCGCGAGCTGCTGGAGAGGCGTAAGCAGACGCAGCCCATCGGCGAATGGAGCTGCGGCTCGGTGTTCACCAACCCGCCGGGCCACCACGCAGCCCGGCTGATCGAAAGCGCCGGCTTGAAGGGCTTTCGCATCGGCGATGCCTCGGTGTCCCTGAAGCACGCCAATTTCATCATCAATCATGGAGCTGCCCGCGCTGCCGACATCGAGGCGCTGATTGTGCACGTGCAGCGCAAGGTGGCCGATTTCCACCATGTCGAGCTCACGACCGAAGTGCGCATCGTCGGTGAGCCGGGAGACCAACGATGAGCTTGCTGACGACCCAATCCGCCGCCCGCCGCGTGCGCGCCAGCGCCGACTTCGGCAAGGTCGCCGTGCTGCTGGGCGGCGACTCCACCGAGCGCGAGATCTCCCTGTTGAGCGGCAATGCCGTGCTCGCCGCGCTGAAGCGGCGGGGCGTCGACGCATACGCCTTCGATCCGAGCGTGGTGCCGGTGCAGAACCTCGTCGACGGCAAGTTCGATCGGGCGTGGATCGCGCTGCACGGGCCCGGCGGTGAGGACGGTTTGATGCAGGGCGCCCTCGAATGGCTCGGCATCCCCTACACGGGCAGCGGCGTGCTCGCCTCGGCGCTCACCATGGACAAGCTCAAGACCAAGCGCGTCGTCATCGGCGCCGGGTGTGTCGCGCCCGAATATGCCGTGCTGTCGAGCCCCGCCGATCTGCCCGGCGCACTCGCCTCCGTCGGGCTGCCCCTGATGGTGAAGCCCGCCTCGCAGGGCTCGAGCGTCGGCATCACCAAGGTCAAGGCGGCCGGAGAATTTCAGCGCGCGTATGCGGAGGCGCGCGCGGTCGACCCCATCGTGTTTGCCGAGCGCTTCATCACCGGCGACGAATATACCGTCGGTGTGCTGCAAGACCAGGCCTTGCCGTCCATCCGCATCCAGCCGGCCACCGAGTTCTACGACTACGAGGCGAAATATTTCCGCAACGACACGCAGTACCACTGTCCCAGCGGGTTGACCGCGCCGGCGGAAGCCGAGCTGCAGGCGGCGGCCTTGGCCGCCTTTCAAGTCACCGACTGCTTCGGCTGGGGCCGCGTGGATTTCATGCGGGACGCGATCACCGACAAGTTCTATTTCATCGAGATCAACACCACGCCCGGCATGACCGACCACAGCCTGGTGCCCATGGCGGCGCGCCAGGCCGGCATGGATTTCGAAGAGTTGGTGTGGCGCGTGCTGGAGACCAGTTTCGCAAGGCCCCGTAAACCATGAGGTCACCCCAAATCAACCCGCAACAAGACTTCTTGAGCCCGCAAACCGCGAGGTCGTCCCAAATCAACCTGCAACAGAACATCTCGAGCGCCTGTCAATGAACGTGCAAAAACTCTTTCGCCGCAATCGCTTCAAGAAGCCGGCCAAGGTCGAACCCCGTGGCCGGCGATGGCCCTTGGTGCTCCGCGAATGGCGCAGCTACGCGCGCCGTACGGCGCTGTTGGCGCTCATCGTCGGCGCCCTGGCCGCGCTCACCTGGGCGCTCGACCGTCCGATCCGCGTGATTTCCATGGACGGCGCCTTTCAGCGCGTATCGCCGGGGCAGATCGAGAAGGCGATTGCGCCCTACACCCAGGCGGGGTTCATGTCGGCCGACCTCGACCGGATCCAACGCGCCGTCGAACGGGTGCCCTGGGTGGACCATGCCCGGGTACAGCGGCGCTTCCCGAACAGTCTGCACGTGACCGTCGCCGAGGAGACCGCGGCGGCGCGCTGGGGCGCCTCGGGACTGCTCAATACCCGGGGCGAGCTGTTCGTCCGCGAGGCGACGCACGTGCCCGCGGAACTCCCGCGCCTCTCCGGGCCCGAGGGCTCGCAGTCCCAGGTCGCGCAACGCTACCTGTCGGCGCAGGGCCGGATGCTCGAGGCCGGCATGCGCATCGCGGCGCTGCGTCTCGACGAGCGCGGCGCGTGGGAGATGGACTTGGACAGCGGCGTCACGGTACGGCTCGGGCGCCGCGACGTGGACGCGCGGCTCGACCGATTCATTCGCACCGCCTCGCAGGTCATTTCGCATCGCTTGAACGACATCACGTACGTGGACATGCGCTATTCCAACGGCTTCGCCATCGGCTGGCGCGGGGCCCAAACGCCGGCCGCAGGACCCACCGATGGCTAAGCGTTCCGACCGCAATTTGATCGTGGGCCTCGACATCGGCACCAGCAAGGTGGTGGCCATCGTCGGCGAAGTCAAATCCGACGGGGCCTTGGAGATCATCGGCATCGGCAGCCATCCGTCGCGCGGCCTGAAGAAGGGCGTGGTGGTCAACATCGAGTCCACGGTGCAGTCCATTCAGCGCGCGGTCGAAGAGGCGGAGCTCATGGCCGGATGCGAAATCCACTCGGTCTATGCCGGGATTGCCGGCAGCCACGTGCGCAGCCTCAATTCGCACGGCATCGTTGCCATCAAGGACAAGGAAGTGCTGCAGGGCGACGTCGAACGCGTGATCGATGCAGCCAAGGCGGTCGCCATTCCCGCCGATCAGAAGATCCTGCACGTCCTGCCGCAGGAATACATCATCGATTCGCAGGAAGGCATCCGCGATCCCATCGGCATGTCGGGGGTGCGGCTCGAGGCGAAGGTGCACATCGTCACCGGCGCCGACAGCGCGGCGCAGAACATCGTCAAGTGCGTGCAGCGCTGCGGCCTCAGCGTCGATGACATCGTGCTGGAGCAGCTGGCGTCGAGCTATGCGGTGCTCACCGAAGATGAGAAGGACCTGGGCGTGTGCGTGGTCGACATCGGCGGCGGCACGACGGATATCGCGGTGTTCGGCGGCGGCGCGATACGGCACACGGCGGTGATCCCCATTGCGGGTGATCAGGTCACCAATGACATCGCGGTGTCCATGCGCACCCCCACGCAGTACGCCGAGGACATCAAGATCAAGTACGCCTGTGCGCTGTCGCAGCTCGCCAATCCCGATGAAACCATCGAGGTACCGAGCGTGGGCGACCGGCCGCCCCGCCGGCTGGCACGCCAGACCCTGGCCGAGATCGTGGAGCCGCGCTACGAGGAATTGTTCGCGCTGGTGCGCGACGAGCTGCGCCGCGCCGGCCTCGAAGAGGCGGTGGCCACCGGCGTCGTGCTGACCGGCGGCAGTTCGAAGATGGAAGGCGCCATCGAACTTGCGGAAGAAGTGTTTCACATGCCGGTGCGCCTGGGTGTGCCGCAATACGTCAGCGGACTGGTCGACGTGGTCAGCAATCCGATCCATGCCACGGGCGTCGGGCTGCTGTTGTACGCAAAAAGCAACATGGACATCCGGCGCGCGGAGGGGCCGCTCCTGGCGGGCGGCGTGAAGTCCATTCTCGACCGGATGAAAGCGTGGTTTCAGGGGAATTTTTGATTCAGGACGAAAGATCGATGACCGAAAGCATTGAATACAATCGTAAGGAGAACTGGAATGTTTGAACTGATGGACTCTTATAGTCAAAGCGCCATTATCAAGGTGCTCGGCGTGGGCGGCGGCGGCGGCAACGCGGTCTCGCACATGGTGAGCGCAGGCCTCGAAGGCGTGGAATTCATTTGCATCAACACCGATGCGCAGGCCTTGAAGCACTCGAAAGTGCGCACGGCATTGCAGATCGGCTGCAACATCACCAAGGGCTTGGGCGCGGGCGCCGATCCCGAGGTGGGCCGGCAGGCGGCGATGGAGGATCGCGACCGCATCATCGAACTCATCGAAGGCTGCGACATGCTGTTCATCACCGCCGGCATGGGCGGCGGGACCGGCACGGGCGCGGCCCCGGTGGTCGCGCAGGTGGCGAAGGAACTCGGCATTCTGACGGTGGCCGTGGTCACCAGGCCCTTCGAGATGGAAGGCAACAAGCGCTCACGCGTCGCCGATCAGGGCATGCTGGAATTGTCGAAGTACGTCGACTCGCTCATCACCATTCCCAATCAGAAGCTCCTGGCGGTTCTTGGCAGCAGCACCACGCTTCTTGACGCGTTCAAGGCGGCGAACACGGTGCTGCAGGGCGCGGTGCAAGGCATTGCCGAACTCATCACGCGGCCGGGCCTCATCAACGTCGATTTCGCGGACGTGCGTACCGTGATGTCCGAGACCGGCATGGCCATGATGGGGTCGGGCGCCGCCGCGGGCGAGGACCGGGCGCGCGAAGCGGCCGAGGCGGCGATCTCGAGCCCACTGCTCGAGGATATCAACCTCGCCGGAGCACAAGGTATTCTGGTCAACGTCACTGCGGGCATGGACCTGTCCATCGGCGAGTTCCAGGAGGTCGGCAACGTCATCAAGCAGTTCGCGTCGGATGATGCCACCGTGGTGGTGGGCACCGTCATCGATCCGGACATGGCGAACCAAATCCGCGTCACGGTGGTGGCGACGGGGCTCGGCAAGCCGGTGCCGGTGGCCCGGTCGGCCGCTCCGCAGCAGATGGCGGCGGCGCTCGCGCCGGCTCCTACGATGCGGGTGGTGCGGCAGAAGGCGCCGATGATGCCGACCGACTACGCCATGTTGGACCGGCCGACGGTGCAGCGGCAGCGCGCGGTGGGCGATGGTTTGCGGACCCAGGCGGAATCGGAGGACCTGCTGGACATCCCGGCGTTCTTGCGCCGCCAGGCGGATTGACTTTCGGGGTTTTGCTGCATTCCAGTTTGGCGCTCGCGGCGGTCCATTTCGGCCGCCGCGGGCGCCCGTTTGCTTTTCTTGACTTTAGGCTTGTGACCGGCCTGTGGTACCTTTGTCGCCGCTATTATGTTTGGTAGATGGTTTCCAATGTTGAATCAAAGAACACTGAAGAATTCGATTCGCGCGACAGGCGTGGGTTTGCACACGGGCAAAAAGGTCTTGATGACCCTGCGGCCCGCGCTCCCCGACACGGGCATCATATTCCGCCGTACGGATTTGGAGGTGCCGGTCGACATCAAGGCCCGCGCCGAGAACGTCGGCGACACCACGATGGGCACGACCCTGCACATCGGCGATGTGAAGGTGTCGACGGTGGAACACTTGCTGTCGGCGCTGGCGGGACTGGGCGTCGACAATGCGCTGGTCGAGTTGAGCTCGGGCGAAGTACCCATCATGGACGGCAGCGCCGGGCCGTTCGTGTTTCTACTGCAATCGGCGGGCATCGAGGAACAGAAGGCGCCCAAGCGGTTCATCCGGATTCTCGAAAGTCTGCAGGTTGAGGACGGCGACAAGTGGGCGCGCATCGACCCCTACGACGGCTTCAAGGTCAATTTCGAGATCGAATTCAATCACCCGACCTTCAAGAAGCATTCGCAAGTCGCTTCCATGGATTTTTCGACCACGTCCTTCCTGCGCGAAGTAAGCCGCGCCCGGACCTTTGGTTTCATGCGCGATCTGGAAAGCCTGCGTGCGCGCAACCTGGCGCTCGGCGGCAACCTGGACAATGCCATCGTTCTCGACGATTACCGGATACTCAACGAGGACGGACTGCGCTACGAGGACGAGTTCGTCAAGCACAAGATCCTGGACGCCATCGGCGACCTGTACCTGCTGGGACACAGTCTCATCGGCGAGTTCAGCGGCTATAAATCCGGCCACGCCCTCAACAATAAATTGCTGCGTACGCTCATCGAGACGGCCAGCGCGTGGCGCGAAGTCACGTTCGAAAGCCTGAAGGACGCGCCGATCTCCTACGTGGCGGCGGCGGCCAGGGTTTGAGCGGCCGCCGGGGCGGGACAGCGGTACAGGCGGATCCTTCTCGACGCGGAGCCTGAAGTCGACGCGGAGCCTGAAGCTGCGGGCGCCTCCGCGACCGGGATTACGCCGAGGTCGCGGCTGGTCACCAGAAATTGAAATTCACCCGTGGCGCAGGTCTGCTCGAGTTGCTGCGCCGACAGCGTCATCCCGGTGCCTGCGCTCCAACCCATGAATGATCCAGGGTTGATCGCTCCGCTCAGGGCGTTTGCGCGGCGCTCGAGTTCCAGTGCGCTCCAGCGCGAGAACACCATGCCGGAGGTTTGGATCACGGAGAGGTAGCTGGGTCTTTGCAACAGGACCCACACGGCCACGGGCGATTCGGGCCAAAAGACGTCCGCGCCCGGCGGAATGCGTTCTCGGAAGCCGCTGAGTCCTGCGAGCTGCTGCGGCGGGAATTCGCGCGTCGTCCAGCTCTTCCAGGTTTGCGGAAACGATCCCACGCAGGCGGCGCCCGCGAGTCCGCCGAGCAGGATGAGGGCGGTGCGCCCGCGCCGCATCCGCGCCAGCCAGAATGCCAGCGAGACGACTGCGACGGGCGCGGTGCCGTCGTGAATAAAGCTCGAGGCACGGCGTATCCACAACGGGATGTTCGGGTCGAGATAGTACGCGTCCGTGAATTCGAGGTTGGAGGCCAATCGCCAGGCAACCGCGATTACGCCTAAGCCCCAGGCACCGAAGTAGACCCAACGTGCTTCGCTGGGTTTGAGCTTTGGCAACAAGACGAGCGCCGCCAGCGCCGCCAGCGAGGCGAACAATGCAAACGCGTTGGACGCAAACACCCAGGCCGAGACCAGGAGAAGGGCCGTCGTCCGAAGTTCGGCCGTTCGCAGTTCAGTTGTCCCGGTTTCAATTGCAGCGTCCTGCCAGAGGGCACGCAAGATCTCCGGCAGCAGCACGGCCGCGACGACGGCGCCCAACCACTGCCATCGCCATGGCTGTAATTGAGTCAACACCACCAAATGCAGAAGGTCACAGGCGATGAAGGTGAGCGCCAGGCCCGCCAAGGCTGTCGTCAGGGCGATCAGGGACAAGGTTCGCGCGCGCTTGTTCGGCAGAACGCGAAGCCCCACACCGAGCGTGGCGAGGGTTACCGCGGCGCGTGACCAATCGTCGAGCTGCCAGTGCGCGATGAACACGTAGGGGCTGCGATGCTCGACCAGTGCCAGCCAGTGGGCGTCGAAGCGGCCCCAATCGCCCTGGGGCATGACGTACGCCGCCAAGGCGAGGGTAATGAGGCCGACGATCGCCACTGCGCCGGTGAACAGCGGCTTCGGTTTGCCCACATAGAGGTACACCAGAGCGCAGACGCCGGCCATCGCCATGATGGGGTGAATCAAGACGGCCGTGATCCCGAGCGAGGCCGCGAGCGCTTTCCGCTGCCACAGTGCCGCGGCGAGGCTGCCCAGCACCAACGCTTCGGCACCCATCCGCGGGGTGAGAAACGGCTCGATGCAGGTGAAGATGCGGTCGGGCCCGTAGTCGCCCGGCACGGCGATCAGAACGGCCACGCCGAATATCGCCATGGAGAATGGCATGACCGCCCTCGCCAAAATCCATGCACCCGCCAACAGCGCCCCTTGCAGCACCAGGGTCAGTGTTGCCGCCGCGAACTCGACGCCCAGCATTCGGCTTGCGGCTGCGTAGATCGGGCTGAAAATCGTGAAGCCGTCCTGGGATCCAAATTTTAGGAATACGTCCCCGGACAGGGAGTCGGGATGGAGGCGAGCCAATGCTTGGAGGGTATATAGCCCGGCATCGTGGAAGATTCCGCGGTAGCTGTGCGACAGGGCCCAGGTGGCGATTCCTACAAGCCCGACCACCGCCAGAACCAGCCGCGACGTTGCCGAGGAATTAAGGGGGGTGGCGGCCATGCCGCATTATGTTCATACGGATGGCCGTGGGGCGTGACCCAAGTCTTAGGCGCGCGGCGGGACTACTTTGATTCGAACCTTTTGAATATCGACTCTCATCGAGGAGCCAACTTGCAGGCGGAGCGCCTCGGTGACATAACGAAGCCGCGCCGCCCAGGCGGCACCTGCCACGCCGATGGTCAATTGGCCATCCTGCACCCCGGCGCTCACGATGTTTCGCGCCAAAGGCGAGGGAAGGGCGGCACATACATGTTCCAACGCCCGGGCCCGCGCCTGCGCTTTGGTCTTCAGGTCCGATAATCGGTTGCCGCCCGAGCTAATTAACTCATTGATATTTTTTGGGTTTCTCACGCTGCTTGGAGTTACCTTAATGAATTTGTGCACGAAAACCGTGCAGTTTTCCTTGTTTCGGCCGACCTTATTCTGCATAGTTTACCTACATAGACACCTAAGCCCCGGAGCGTAGTCTCTGGCTTAAGGCGTTGGAGCGTAATTCCTGATGAATGTAATTTTCGTCGGCCGCAAGACCGGCCGAGTCAAGCAGTTGGACTTGCGGCATCCCCTCGTGGTGACCGCTGCCTTGACCCTCGTGTTCGGCATCGTAGGCGGCGCTTTTTCGATCGGCGTCGGTCTGGGCGTCCGCCATCATGCGGCCAACCCCATCGATCAGCTCGGCGGATGGTCGGCTGACCTCGTGCGGCAGAAGGCTCAAATCGAGGATGTGCGGCGCGTGCTCCAGGAGAAAGTCAACGCACTCGCGATGCGCGTGGGGCAGATGAACGCCAATGTAATTCGTCTCGACGCCCTGGGTAAGCGCTTGACGCGCATGGCAAAGTTGGACGACGGCGAGTTCGATTTCGGCAACCCGCCGGCACTCGGGGGCGAGACCGCCGACGGTCAGCCGGCGCATATCCCGAATCTCACGGCCATGGTCGACGATCTGCAAACCCAGCTCTCCAGCCGCGAACAGCAACTGGGCGTGTTGGAAAACCTGATCCTCAACCGGGAACTCAACAAGCAGGTTTATCCGGAGGGCCGTCCCGTGCAAGAGGGGTGGATTTCCTCGTATTTCGGCCGCCGCTCCGACCCCTTTACCGGCTTTGCCGCGGTGCACAAGGGCGTTGATTTTGCGGGACCGGAAGGCACCGTGGTGTCTTCGGTGGCGGCGGGCCTGGTGACGTTCGCGGGCGAGCGCGCGGGTTTTGGCCAGATGGTGGAGATCAACCACGGGAACGGTTTGGCGACCCGCTATTGCCACAACGAGAAATTGCTGGTGAAGCAGGGCGATATGGTCCGCAAGGGCCAGGACGTGTCGCTGATGGGGTCCACCGGCCATTCGACCGGCCCGCACTTGCATTTTGAAGTGTTGAAGAACGGGTCTCAGGTCGATCCGCTGCGCTTTATTGGCGAGGATCGCTAGGACGACCGCAGGCGCGTTCCTCTGACGGCCCCTCCGCCCCGACGAGGCTTCCGCGCCCCGGGCCTTCATCGCCCCGGACCTTCCGCGAGCCGGACCTGGACCTCCCCGGAGCCGGGCCTCTCCCGGAGCCGAGCTTCCTTCAAACCCGACTTCCTCCAACCGGGCTTCCGTGAGAAACGATTTCCCGGCATTCCGGTCTATCCGTACAATACGCAGTTTTCTCAAGGACTCCCCCTGTGTGGAAGCTTCTGACTCAGATTTTCGGCAGCCGTAATCAGCGACTCGTGAAGGAGCTGAGCCGTACGGTTGCGGCCATCAACGGCTTCGAAGACGCCACCGCGAAGCTTAAGGATGGTGAGTTTCCGGAGAAGACCCGGGATCTCAAGGCGCGTTATGCCGCCGGGACCCCGCTCGACGATCTGGTGCCCGAGGCGTTCGCCTTGGTGCGGGAGGCGTCGAAGCGCAAGCTGGGCCTGCGGCATTTCGACGTCCAGCTCATCGGCGGCCTCGCCCTGCATAACGGGAAGATCGCCGAGATGCGTACGGGCGAAGGCAAGACGTTGATGGCGACGCTGCCCGCCTATTTGAACGCCCTGACCGGGGACGGCGTGCACGTGGTTACGGTGAACGAGTACCTGGCGCAGCGCGACTCGGATTGGATGGCTCCGGTATTTCGCTTCCTCGGTCTCGAGGTGGGCGTCATCAAGAACGCTCAGTCCCCGGAAGAGAAGCGCGCCGCCTATGCGTGCGACATCACCTACGGGACCAACAACGAATTCGGCTTCGATTACCTGCGCGACAATCTTGCGTTTCGTCTGGAAGATCGCACGCAGCGCAAGCTGTCGTTCGCCATCATCGACGAAGTGGATTCGATTTTGATCGACGAGGCGCGCACCCCGCTCATCATCTCGGGTCCCGCCGAAGAGAGCACCGAACTCTACATCAAGATCAACACGCTGATCCCCAGGCTCATCAAGCAGAAGGAAGAGAACGGGCCGGGCGATTACGCGGTGGACGAGAAGACCAAGCAGGCCACGCTCACCGAGGACGGGCATCAGAAGGTCGAGGAGTTGATGGCGGAAATCGGACTGCTGCGCGACGGCGAGAGTCTGTACGACGCCACCAACATTCGCCTGATGCATCACCTGAACGCGGCGCTGCGCGCGCATGCGCTGTACAAGCGCGACGTCGAATACATCGTGCGGCAGGGCGAAGTCATCATCGTGGACGAATTCACCGGCCGCACCATGCAGGGCCGGCGTTGGTCCGACGGCTTGCATCAAGCCGTGGAAGCCAAGGAAGGGGTGAAGGTTCGGGAAGAGAATCAAACGGTCGCCTCGATCACCTTCCAGAATTTCTTCCGGCTGTACTCGAAATTATCGGGCATGACCGGTACCGCCGATACCGAGGCGTTCGAGTTCCAGCAGATCTATGGTTTGGAAGTGGTGGTCATCCCGACCCATAAGCCGATGATCCGCAACGATAAGTCCGATCTGGTTTTCCTCTCCGAGGGCGATAAATTCCAGGCCATTCTCGAGGACATCCAGGATTGCGTGAAGCGTGGTCAGCCGGTGCTGGTCGGCACGACCTCCATCGAGACTTCGGAGCGGCTGGCGAAATTGCTGGTCAGCGCCAAGATCCCGCACGAGGTGTTGAACGCGAAACAACATGAGCGTGAGGCGCACATCGTGGCCGAGGCGGGCCGTCCGGGCGCGATCACCATCGCCACCAACATGGCCGGCCGCGGAACCGACATCGTCTTGGGCGGCAGTCCGCAGACTCAGATCGATGCCATCGAGAGTCCGAACGAGTCGGAGCTGAATCAAATCCAGGTCGACTGGCGCAAGCGCCATGAAGAAGTCGTGGCCGCAGGCGGGCTGCATATCATCGGCACCGAACGCCACGAATCCAGGCGCATCGACAACCAGCTCCGAGGCCGTTCCGGACGCCAGGGCGACCCCGGTTCGAGCCGTTTCTATCTGTCGCTGGAAGACAATCTGATGCGCATCTTCGGTGATCCCACGCGCATGAAGGCACTGATGACGCGCGTCGGCATGAAGGCCGGCGAGGCCATCGAGAGCGGCATGCTGACGCGGCAGATCGAGCGGGCCCAGCGGCGCGTCGAGCAGCACAACTTCGATGCCCGCAAGCAATTGCTGGAATACGACGACGTGGCGAACGACCAGCGCCGCGTCATCTATCAACAGCGCACCGACCTCATGAGCGCCGAGGATGTGGCGGAGGCGGTCAAGGGGATACGCGAGGACGTGGTCGCGCAGTTGGTCGATCAGTACGTGCCCGGAGGCGCTCCGGAGGAACAGTGGGACGTGCGCGGATTGGCGCAGGCCATCGAGCGGGATTTAGGTCCGGTGCTGCCCATCGATGCGTGGGTCAAGGACGAAGAAGCCGGCGACGGCTCCGGATTGAAGAAAAAAATAGAAGCCGCACTCGATCAGGCCTACCTCCAGAAAGAGACGAACGTCGGCCCGCAGGTGATGCGCTACATCGAAAAGGAAGTGATGCTGCGCACGCTCGATCAGCATTGGCGCGAGCATCTGGCCGCGATGGACTACATGCGCCAGGGCATTTTCCTGCGCAGCTACGCGCAAAAGAATCCGAAGCAGGAGTACAAGCGGGAGGCGTTCGAGTTGTTCTCCGCCATGCTGGACCGCATCAAATTCGACACGCTGACCACCGTCTCGAAGATCCAGGTTCGCAGTCAGGAAGAGATCGAGCGCGAGGAACACGAGCGGCAGCAGAGATTGGCGCGGGCGCTGCACATGCAGCACGCGGAAGCGATCTCGCCGATTCAGCTACCGGGCGGCCTCGAGGAAAGAGGGAGGGGCGCCGGGGTCCCGGGATTCGGCGGCTTTGGATCCGCGGACGGTGCGCCTCTGGAAGCGCCGGATTCGCGCGCGGCGGCTCCGGCCGCAGTCCCCTTCGTGCGGGATATGCCCAAGGTCGGCCGCAACGAGGCGTGTCCCTGCGGGTCGGGCAAGAAGTACAAGCACTGTCACGGTGCTTTGCAGCAAGCGAGCGGTTGACGGGCAGTCGACAGCGGTGCGACGGGCGGCGCCGGCAAGTGTGACGGCGCTGTTGTGATCCACGTCGTCGCCGGCGCAGTGATCGACACGGCCGGCCGCGTGCTCATCGCGCAGCGGCCCCCGGGCAAGCATCTGGCGGGCGGCTGGGAGTTTCCCGGCGGCAAGCTCGAACCGGGCGAGGCACGGGCGTCAGGACTGGCGCGGGAGCTCGAGGAAGAACTCGGCATTGCGATCCGCACTCCACGTCCCCTGATCCGCGTGCGCCATATCTACCCCTATGGCGAGGTGCTCATCGACATGTGGGTGGTGAAGAGCTACGGCGGCTCGCCGCGAGGACTGGATGGGCAGGCGCTCAAGTGGCTGTCCCAGGACGAGCTCGAGGAGGCGGAGTTGCTGCCAGCAGATGCGCCGATCGTACGGGCGTTGCGGTTGCCAGAGCGGCTGGTGTACTTATCGACTTCCGACTACGAGGTGGTCGAATTGGCGTTTCCGCGGAAACGTCACGCCACGGACCCGGTGGAGAACAAACGTCCGAAGCTAGTCGGGATACGCTGCCGGGATGCTGAGGAGGCGGTCACCGCGGCAGCGGCCGGCGCGGATTTCCTGGTTATGTGCAGCTTCCTCGCGGACGGCGAACTCGTCGCGTTATGCGACTCGGTTCCGGTGCCGGTGTTTGCGCACGGAATCGGACTCGAGCGGGCGTGGGCCTTGGGCGCCAGTGGCCGCAACGAGATGGGCGCGTAGCGGTGTCATTCCGGATTGGACGCAATATAAATCCGAAACGGACGTCTCATGGGCCCGGGCCGCTTTCAGGCGCACGGCCGGAGTACGCAAATACGAAACTGGTGCTGCCGGGCGCATACGGTGACGCTCGCCTTTGGTCCGTCGGCCCAAGATTCCACTCTTCCACGCCAAAGCCACGCTCGACGCGCTGGGCCTCAGGCCAATTTTGACGTCGCAGTTCGTCATCCATTTGCGCCCCGCGGCTGAACAGGAGCAAATCCTGTTCGCGAAGCAGCGGATCCATCTGCACCAAATCTGCGAGATAAAATCCTGCATCGGAGCGGATAAAGTAGACGTTGCTGCCAGGCCTATGCGGTTTCGGAAGTTGTGCCGAATGACGGGTAATAACTCTGTCGATATGGATCAACTGCAACGGGACGACAATCAAGAGATTCAGAATAGCAACTGCTCCTGCAAACCCGGCTAATCGTCCATTCGACTCCGATTGACCGGCCATGGCGCAGGCTGCCAATATGGGGACGACTCCCCAGGCCGAGTGAAAATATCGGTATCCCCAACCGTGCCCTTGGTCGAAGACCACAAAAATATACCCGACGAAAGTGAGCACTGCCGACGCGGCTAGTAGCCTTATGCGCTGGTCATCACGCTTGCGCAAGCGGCCCAAGAATGCAAAAAGAAACAAACAAGGGACCGCCCAAATCCACATCTTCACCGCTGCGGCGACCCGCATGTCGATCATTGACTTGTCCGGAAGCGAGAAAACTGAATATTTGTTGGCGGTGGCAACATTGAAGCCGGAATCGCCCCCGGTGATTTCAGCGCTCAGATGCATCCAGCCAGCACCCACCAAGATTGCCAGCGGCAGATAACCAAGCATCAGCCAGAAAAAATTTCTGGGAATTTTCTCGGATCGGGCAATGGCGACGACCCAGGGCAGGGCGAACATCGCATGTGGGAAAGGATTGTGCAGCACCAGCGCAAAGGAACCCACGACACCGGCGCAGAACGCTCGATTGGGATTCGGCTTCAGCAACAACCATGCAAAGGCCAAATTGGCCGTTAGATGCGCCTGCATCGAATAATAAGAAATCGCGTTTGCGATAAATGCACCGGACGCAAACGTGAAAAGTAAGGCCCAGCCCGCGGCGCGCCGATCGTTGGTTATCTCCAGCGTGATGCGATGAATCAGGAGGATCGCGAGCCCGGCCAGGCACGCATTGCAAAGCCATGGAGTCCCAAGAAATTCGAATGGTGCTAGAAGCAGTGCGAAACCGGGCCAATAGGCCCCGATCGCCTGCCCAGTCGACTTCGATGCGAGGAGAAACACCCCATTGAATCCAGGAGGTATCAGCCAATCTACAACGGAAGGCGGCAACAGAGCAGTCAATCGACCTGACGCAAAGATCTTCGCCTGGAAGACCGCTGCATACTCGTCCATCGAAAACGCGTTGCTGTGGTAGACGAATACGGCAGCAAACGCTACTAACGCCACGGTCGCTAACGAAAGTACCAGCACGTGCTTGCCGAGGAGCTCGGCCACTTTCATGAATGGAGCTTGATTTCTCCACCAAGTGGCCAAAATACACACGACGAATGTGAGCCATACCGTATTGAAGTCGTCCACCATCAGCAGGTATTGAAAAATGGGGGACATATAACGCGTCGAGAAATAGTAATTGTCTACGGCATAGAAATACGCCAGAGCGATTGCTGTCAGAAGGATTCCAAGTACGATGATCTGGCGATCAGGGGCGCCCGGTGCGGAACCGTGCGTGGTGGCTCGCGGCGCGGAGGACTTTAGCTTCTGGCGCAAATATCGATACATGCGATGTAACGTATTTGCGGGGCTCAATTGGATTTTCGCCCTACGACAACGAACTCATTGTATGGAAACCACGTGCCCAAGAATCGCGGGAAGGGAAACGAGTAGCTTTTTTCCGTTTTAAGTCCGGCGGCGACGAATATCTCGCCCAGAGCGGCGAAATCGAGAAAGGTGACGTGTGTCGGATCCGTCTTGAAGCCCTTTTCTTGAGGGCACAGTGCGATCACCTTCCCCGCAGATCGCAGCAGCGGCGTGTACTTCTGGATGAGTTTCAATCCATCCCGTAAAGTCATGTGTTCCAGTACATGCGCGAATAGGATGGAGTCAAATGCGCCCACGCGATTTTCATCAGATTTCTCGAACTCCGCTGGAGTGAAGCCGATCATCCCCATGCGATTGACAATCTCAATAGAGTGTTCATTGTGGTCGATGCCTATACTCCCGGACGGCAGATTCTTAAGGCAGCGTCCGATGCCGCAGCCGACGTCGAGCGTCTTGCCCGGTGCCAAACGCTCGAGGTTCCACCGATATGGCCGTTGAACATCCAGTATTGTCTTCCACGCCCGGTGCTGCAGTTCTTCTAATCTGGTCGTGTAGTCTCTGTCGGAAGTATTTTTTGAGGCCAAAATAATCTCAAGCAAAGGTAGTTTCTAATTTCTAATCGAGTGTGCGCCCGAAAGCCCCCGACGTTGCCATATTTTCAGCATTAGAATTGTGCTCCAGTCAGATTGGCTTGTTTGCGATATAACCCAGCGAGTACACAGTACTTAGCAACATCGCTACGGGCACCGGCCAAAACCTCTCAAACATGAGACGGTCCTCATTCTGGCGCACGCGGTTGGCAATCGCCACAGACGTCTCGCTTTGTGGATGAACTTGCTTCGATAGCAGCTTTTCTCTGCAATAGAGATAATCACCCGGTTGATCGGCCAGGCGCAGCCAAGCGTCCCAGTCCAAGTTGCTCTTCAGCGACTCAGTGAAAGCAAACTGTGGAGCGGCAAATCGATTGAGCATGACACTTGGACAGCAAACCGGATTGCCGAGACTCAACAGACGGCGTTTCTCTCGAGCCGATGAAATGGACAGTGACCCCTGGAACGCCCGCTCACACAACAAACGCTTTATCTTCAGATTGATGGTCTCGTCCCTGGGGCCCGCACTGGTGTGTTCTCGATAATCGGAAAATGCGAGTATTAAATCGGGATATTGTTTGGCCAATTTCACCATAGCTGCCAGATATTCGGGATGATACACGTCGTCTTGGTGAGCTATAGTCAGGAAATGGGCGTCACTCGCCTGCATCACAAAGTTCCAATCTGACGCTATGTTCGATTTGCGGGCATTCACATGCAAAGTCAATCCATACCTCGATGCGACCTCTTCGAGGTACAACGAGGGAGTCGATGTGCCCAACAGAATGTTGGGGGCGCCCGTGGACTGCCCAAGTATCGACTCAATACACTCTCCAAGGTGGGGCGATTGTCCGTACGCCGGTACTGCAAAAGCGTGATTGAATGCGTCGGTGGCGGTGCTCACTTCGTTTTTTCGGGTCGATTTTACGATGAAAGGTCTCGCATCCGTGCATTGAGTCACCGTCATAGGACCCGGCTCCATGAAACTATGGCGATAACATTCATGCTCGCCTACCGCCCCTATTCGCAATGAAACACGCAAACGCGCGCATTGAAATACGAACTCTCGCGGTCCTCGTGGTGTCGTTTCTGGTCGTGATGTTGAGCACAGACCGCAGTCTAAACCCGTACGACGAAGGTGTCATACTCGTCGGCGCGATGCGTGTCGGCGAAGGGGCTATACCGCATCGCGATTTTTACGCCAACTACGGTCCTGGGCAATTCTATGTGCTCGCGACCCTGTTTAAGCTGTTTCACCAAGGTGTCCTGGTTGAGCGGATTTGGGGAGCGATGATCAAAGGGGCGCTCGCCCTTTCGGTGCTCGCAGTCGGCCGGCGATTGGTATCGATTCAATGGGCGTCAATCAGTTGTGCGGTCTCTGTAGCGTGGCTTTGCTACGCCGACAATACCATATGGCCCGCCTGGACCGCACTCACTCTCTCGCTCGTTAGCTTGCTGGCTCTTCTGGATACTTTCGAGGGACGAGAGTCATATCTCGCGCCGGTCGTTGCCGGAGTTGGTCTGGGGCTCGCGACTCTATTTCGCTACGACATCGGAGTCTTGGTGCTATGCGCCGACCTGACGGCGTTGGTGGCTTACTCCATAACAACTCGGCTCAAGGGATTACCGAGGACACGGCGCGCATTCATGCCTCCCGTGCTATTTCTGGGCGGTATGTGCTTGGTATGCGTCCCGCTCGGTTTGGTATACCTGGCGACGGGTACGGTGCGCGACTTTGTCTTCGATGTTGTTGTCTTTCCCGCGCACTTTTACGCTCAGACGCGG
>WNFR01000150.1_pt1 | contig 91987 bp, 73 predicted proteins | sample 5400221 | NCBI WGS metagenome assembly WNFR01 (sample SAMN13153357, study PRJNA577476) | soil metagenome | isolation source: 40 cm soil under Madrone tree | place: USA:California | collected 2016-06-14
TGCGGAATTCCGCTGGCCAACAGCAGCGCAGAAGCGGCCAGCACAATGCAAGCTACCGCAAGTCCCCGATGTAGCGCACTCTCTTTCATCCGCTCTCTGGTCTGCCTTCGATAAACAAGGGATGTATCAGAAGGCCGCAATGAGGTCAAGACTCTTGCAGGCGAGCCGGCCACTTAATAAAGTCGGCGCAACTCCTTCAATCCTGCCTGGGGGAGAAATTACGAGGGTTGGTTCGTGAGGAAAGAGCCACGGTGGCGTGGCTCTTCCTCAAACTTACTGCGTCAAAGCAATGTGTTATGGCTTATGGCTTCTTGCGCCCCTTTGCCGGAGCGGCGGGCTTCTCGGCTTCTATCTTCAAACCGTTCTTTAGCTCCTCAAGCGAACTCTTGACGATGGGCACACGCTTGTCGGTAGCGGGCGCTTTGGCGAGAAACTCTGCAAGCGCATTCGCCCCTTCCTGAATCTGTGCCCGTTCACTGCTGCCGATCAGCGAGAGCCCCAAGCCGTAAATCGCATCGGCGTAGTTGGGATCAGCAGCCAAAACCTTTTTGTACGCCGCGACTGCGTCGTCAGTCCGGCCTCCAGATCGATACAAGTCGGCCTTCAACACTCCCCACTTGTTCTTATTAGCGGCGTCGAGCGTTTCTGCCTTTTCAAGATCCTTAACCGTAGCGTCAACCAGATTGGCCTGGTTGTAGTTCTCGACCAGGATTTGAGCGTTCTTATCGAGAATGCTGTAGTAAGTGATCAAATCGGCGGTTACCGTCGGGTCGTCGGTAGCAGTGGACGCCACAGCAATGGCCTTGTTAATTGACGTCACCGCTTGTTCAAAATGGGGCTTGGCGCCGTCTCGATCCTTCTTGTTGAATTTGTCGGCTCCAATTTGGTAGTGCGTCTCCGCTACCTGAGCATTTGCCCGATGGCCGATTTCGATAAAATTCTTGTTCTTGCTTGGATCGAGCTTGGTCGACTCTTCGAATTCACTGAGGGCTGCTTCATAGTTGCTAGCCGCCTTCAGTTTCACGCCTTCATTGAAGTGCTTGACGGCAGCGTCGAAGCTCGCCTGGAGTTCTTTGCCTTCTTTGGCATTCGCTTCCATTTCCTTTTGAGCCGCTTCCAGCTTCGCCTTGTCCGCGGGAGATAACGCCTTAGGCGCGGCTGGCGCCCCTCCTCCTCCTCCTCCTCCTGTCTTTTGCTGCGCTATTTGCTTCTGGATTTCTTCGAGCGTCAGCGTGCGCCCGTCTCCGGGATCCAGCGTAGTGTCAACAACCGGCATCTGCGATATGCGAACATTGTTCATCCAGGTTGGCGTCGCACCGGGCCCCGAGAAGACAAACAAGTACGTTCCCTGGATCGGCAAACCCAGTCGTACGAAGTGACCGTTCTTATCGGTCTTAACATCGTAGTGCCCCTTGATGTCGAGGCGGTAGATGTCAATCAGCACTCCAGCGGCGAGCTTCGTCAACCCGTCTGCCTCCTTGAGCTTGACGGTTCCTTCAACCTGGGAGGTTTGCGCGAGGACAACCGTCGACAGCAACGCGACCGCGGCAGCAAGGCCTGCGGCTCTAAGTAGATTGATGCGAAACATTGAATTCCCCTCCAATCGCTTGAGGGCTAACGTGCGACCCAGTGACTATGATGCCTTCCAATCGCTCGTTGGCACCGGAGCATGATGCAAGCCCCCAGCGTTTGATGACTTTCTGCTCAAAATTCCGAGTATTTGCAGTTTATCTCAGCCCTCTACCAGTGTCAACGCAGCAGCCAATTTGCAGTTGGGATCATGCTTTTCGAACCCCCATCAGTGCCCGACGGGATCAGGATCCGCGGATCCCCGAACAACAGCAAGACTTCTCTGACTCCTTCGGTGTGCGCTCTACCGCGTGTTGTAGTACGATAGCGCCTGGCAATTTCCGAACCCTAACGGTTTATGCAGCCCCAGCTTTTTTTGAAGACCAAACTTCTACCGCCTCGTCTTGGAAGGCACGTGTTGCCTCGGCCGCGGCTGGTGGCGCGAATGAAGTCCTACCTCGACGGTCCCGCGACTATAGTCTGCGCAAACGCGGGCTGCGGCAAGACGACTCTAGTAGCTGAGTTCGTTCCATCGTGCCACATACCGTTTGTCTGGTATCAGATTGATCCGTCAGACGAAGATCTCGGCGTTTTCTTCGGCTATTTAGTCTATGGGCTGCGGCGCCTGTACCCTGAATTCGGCCAGGCGGTGCTGGGCTTTATGAGAGAGACCGAGGATCTTTCGTCGCAGGCCGATCAGCTCGCGGATGTCTTTGTTACCGAAGTCAGCGAACAGATCGAGCAAAAGACAATCCTTGTGATGGATGATTTCCACCACGCCGACAAATCTACTCCAATCGGAATAGCAGTGGACCGGCTGGTTCAGTATCTACCCGATGTATTGCACATCATCTTGATGAGCCGGACTATGCCGAACCTGTCAGTGAGCCGGCTGAGAAGCAAAGGGTTGGTTGGGATCATCGAGCGCCAGGATCTGTTGTTTGTGCCCGAAGAGGTCAGTAAGCTCTTCGGAGAAACGTTTCGGCGAACACTTCCACCAGATCTGATTACGCAGTTCTACGAGAAGACCGAAGGATGGATCACCGGGCTCCAGTTGATTCAGCAGTCGATCGAGCGGGCGACCGGCCACCATCCGGCGCTCATCAGCAAAGCGGAGGCGGTGAGCGCGCTGCAACAATCAGAGATTGATATATTCGATTATTTTGCTGAAGAAGTGCTTCAGTCAGAGCCTGTCGAGACGCGATTGACGTTGGCGCGGCTGTCGATGTTCGAGCGCATCTCGCCGGAAGTCTGCGAGGCGATCTTTGGCGCCACCGATTACCGAACCACGTTGCGCGAGCTTGCCAGGCAGAATGTCTTTGTCACACACACCTATTCATCGGGCAGCGAAGAAGAATATCGGTTGCACCCGCTGTTTCGCAGCTTTCTCAGGCGTTGGCTTTCCAATGAGATGGGAGGCGACGAAATCAAGCAGCTCCACCGGCAGTGCGCCGACTATTTCGCGAGCGTTTTGCAGTGGGATCTTGCGGTGAACCACTACTCCGAAGCTTCGGCGACCGCCGCTCTGGCGGATCTGCTTGCCGAGCAGGGGCCGGAGTTGGTCAGGCTTGGACGATTCGAGGTGATTAAGCGCGCGTTCGAGCGCGTGCCGCAAGAATCGTTCATTGGGCGTCCTCGATCACTTATAGCCCGGGCCGACGTGGCTATGATCGAGGGTGACCGCGCGCTCGCGCTGGTGCTCTACGACAGGGCGGCGCCGCTGGCCAGGGAGTTAGGCGACCGCGGCGTCGAAGCAGAGTCTCTTCGGGGCAAAGCATACCTAGCTCGCCGCGCGGGTGACTTTGATCAAGCCGTCGAGCTGGCGTCATCGGCAATCGAGATTGCTCCGGATCTTCATTCTCTGCGCGCGCGCTGCTTCAACATCATCGGGCTTTGTCGCTTCATGTCGGCGCAGGACACCAACGGCGCAACCGAAAGCTGGAGGTCGGCTCTGGACGAAGCGCGGCAGGCGGGCGACGATCGATTCGCTCGAATAGTGTTGCATAACCTCGGACTGCCCTACTCGATGGAAGGCGACTTGAACGAAGCGATACATTGGATCAGCCAGATGATTGAAAATCGGCCGAGTGGCGTGCAACAAGCCAACCCTCAAGAACTGGGGCCGCCTTTTCCTCAGGAAGCAATAGCGCACCTGAACCTCGTGCGGCTCAAGATGGCGCAGGGCCGTCTCGATGAAGCGGAGTTGCACCTGGAGCTCGCACTCGACCGTTGCCGCATGTTCAATCTGCTGGCATCAACCGCTGAAACTCTCGAAGGATTCGGCAACCTCTATCGCGAGCGAGGCGACTACAGCAAGTCGCTTGATTTTTACAACGAAGCTGCTCGTGCATACCGCGAAGCCGGACTGTCGCTTAGTGATCGAGAGCTACTGGACGAGCGCGCTACTCTGTTTCTTCAAATGGGCCAGATCTCCGCGGCCGAACGCGATGCCGAGATGTACTACCAGGCGCGCCGCGAGGGTTCGCCTGCCGAACGCTCGACGGCGCTTATTACCCGCGGGCGGATCGAAATGGCCGCCGGGCGAACTGATGCCGCCGAAGCCTCGCTTGTTGAGGCTGCCGGTGTGACCCAAGCTCACAACCTTCATTACTTTGAGGCGCGCGCGACCACATCGCTGGCTAGGTTACTGTGGGACTCGGGCCGGCAAGACGACGCGCTGACTCGACTCGCGCGCGCGGTTGAGCTCTCGCTTCGATACGATTATTCCTATTGGCTGTCATCGGAGGCTGCCCAGTCGCCGGCGCTATTCCGCGAAGCGATCGCCGCAGGATATGCAAGAGAGTACCTTGCGCGATTAGTGACAGAAGAAGCGGCGGCCGAAGAAGCGGGAACCGCGGTCCCTGTGCAAAGCATCGCCGGGACGGCCGCTCAACCTCAATTCAAAACCATAATCGAGCGTCCCAATTTCGACCTCACTGTAAACATGCTTGGGCCAATAGAGGTCTACCGCAACCAGGCGACAACATCGCCCGAAGACGCGTGGCGATTGTCAAAGTCGCTGCACATACTTTGTCATGTCGCCTCGCGTCGCAACCACCGGGTGACTAAGGAGTCTCTCGTAGAGCTCTTCTGGCCCGATGCCGGCGCTGATACGATCGCCAAGAATTTCCATCCAATGATTTCGCATGCGAGGAAGGCGCTCAATCTTGGTCAGGTCATCAAGAAAGACTTCATCCTGTATCGTGAGGGAGCATATCTGCTGAATCCCCAATACCGTTACCAGATTGATACTGAGTCATTCGAGCTCCTGCTCGCTGACGCTGGAAAGAAGCGCCAGAGCGGCGACAGCGAAGGCGCGGCACAAACGACGGTCGAAGCAGTTGGACTCTACCGGGGTGATTTTCTTGAAGAGCTCTACGACGACTGGGCCGAGGAGCTGCGGAACTACTACCGCGATCTTTATCTGGAAGCGCTCAAGGAGCTGGCCTCCTTTTACGGCGGCCGTGGGAACCACGAACTGGTGATCAGATATGGGCAGAAAATCTTGCAGCGCGATCCGTATCGGGAAGACGCGCATTGCCAGGTCATGGAGGCTTACGTACGTATGGGCAACCGGGCAGCAGCAATCGACCAGTTTGACAGGCTCCGCAAGCTGCTTCGAAGCGAGCTAGGCGTCGCCCCTCTCCCGGCGACAGTGACAAAGTATGAGGCACTGATAAAATAAGTTGTGGCTTGCGCAAGTTTCAGTGGATTGTACTCGAGGAGATCTAAAATGCCATTGCAGGTCAACGACAATTATTGGAAAGATTATCGCGGCGCCGTGGCAAAGGGCGAGATGACGAGAGCGCATAAAATCGCTTCGCAGGCGGCGCTGCTCTACGAAGAGGGAGACGACCTCAAACTCGCAGGCTTCTGGCGTCGCGCAGTGTCTAGCACCCTTTACTATTTAGGCAAGTATGGTGAAGCCGCATTCGAGGCCGAGCGATCAGCGGATATTCAGCCCGACCCCTATGAACGAGCCTTGTCACTTATCCTTCTTGCGCAAAGTCACACTTTGTCTTCGAGGTCCAACGGCGCATTCATTGCGCTGGGTAGGGTTGAGGAAATCGCCAGGACCTTTAGAAAGGACATCTTCTTGATGGCTCAGCTTTACAGCACACGGGCGTTAGCATTCGGCAGCGTTGCGAGCGTGGATCAGGCCCTCGTCAACTCAGTGGAGCTGCCCGCCTAATGACAGAGATTGGACATCCCGGCCGTGCGGCGGTTTGTCTGAATAACGTCGGTTGGTGGTTAGGTGAGAACGGGCAGCTAGCAGAAGCGGAGAGAGTCATTTCACGGGCGGTTGAACTGGTCGACAAAGAGCCGCACCTCCACCATAGGGCGTGCTTCTATGATTCGCTAGGGTACATCCAGAGGTTGATGGGCCGAAATAACGACGCGGAACGCTATCTGAGACAATCGACTGAAATCTTCGAGGGTCTCTCAAACAATGCGGAGCTCGCCGGTTCCCTACTTCACCTGAGCGAGTTGCACCAACGCATGCGCCAGCGCCAAGCCGCGCGCGAGGAAGCCGTCCGTGCGCTGCGACTCGCCACCGAGTCGGGGGTTGAACGCTTACGGGTCGATGCGAGCAACCTGCTGTTGAGCATCGAATCAGACACACATAGGTATCCGCGAAATGGAAATCCGAACGTGCAACGAGTTCGCGACCTGATAAACGATAATCTTCAAGAAACGCTCAGGCTCAAAGAGATGGCCCGCGCTATCTATCTCTCCCCGTCGCGCCTGGAGCATCTGTTCAAAACCGAAACCGGCGCCTCTCTGGGCAGCTACATAAAAGCCGCAAGAATGGAGAAAGCACGAGAGCTGTTAGAAACTACTCTTCTAAGCGTCAAAGAGGTTAAGGGCAGCGTTGGACTGAGTGACGGAAGCCACTTCCTGCGAGACTTCAAGAGGCGTTACGGCGTGACACCCACGCAATACAGAAGACGCTACCTCGCCGAGAAGAGCTTCGCCAGAAGCGCCGGCAGCGTCCGATAGCAAGATTCGCCACATAAACAGCCAGAAACGCCAATTGATTTTGATTGACCTGAAAAGGTATTTTGGACTACCTTAGCGTCGGATGCCAGAATACCTTCGGTCTTGAGCGCTTTAAAAAGTAGCGAAGCAAAAAACGATTACATAAGTCACGAAGTCAGTTCCTACTTATCCTCACCCCAAAAGCGACAGGAGTAAAGCTCGCCGGGAAGTATGAATGTCGTTGGACGGGTCTTCCTCACTGATACCTGCGACGCGATACAACTCTAGCGGTCGTCTGGCCGGAAAAGTTCTGGGTCACGTGAATGATCTTATGAACTTCGACAGTTAGTACAACGGCGCGAATGGTTACGTTCATTGGCTGTTCGCCCCATCCGCGCCGTAAAGCAGAAACGCAAGTGCGCTTCAACTAGAGCGCACTTGTATCAAACAACTCAGCCGAGAGTCAACTCGACTCTCTATATAAAGGAGAAGCTATGTCTGATACAATGCGGTCGAACAAGTGTCGTGTCCTGGTGTTCCTGATGACAATGAGTGTTTTCATCAGCGGGCTGCCATCATCGCTTTCTGGCACAACCTCTCGCGAACGGAGCGGCGGTTCAGCAGGCGCCGTCAAGGCTAGCACGGGTTCAAACCGGCGAGCTGCGATCACTGCCGCTCCCGTTCAAGCGTCTCCGACCTACGATCTGCTACTACAGGATGACAGCAGCCGCGATATGCTCCGATGGAATTCCGCTACGGGAGACTACCTGTACAGTAGATGTACTGATGGGTTTTCGCTTACCGGAACGGGAAGCGTAGCGTCTCATGGCTCCACCTATACGCTAACCCACTATCCGGGCGATCGACGAGTAACGGCCACGCTGGATAACGGTGTGCATAGTGGCACCGCTTCGGTCCAGTACCCCATTGGATCAACGACGTACACCATCGCGGACCAAAGCTCGATCCCCGACCCGGGAGCTACGGACAGCGTGCCACCGCAGGTCAACATCTCGGCGCCGAATGGCGGTGAGATTGTTGACACAGGCTCAAGCTTTGCCATCACATGGAACGCCTATGATGACGTAGCCTTAAGCAAGCAGGACGTGTTGCTGTCCACCGACGGCGGCGCATCCTTCAACCCGATCGTGACGGGGCTATCGGGCACGGTGAATCAGTACGCCTGGATCGCTCCCACGATCGCCAACAATCAGACGGCGCGCGTTCGCGTTGTTGGATACGATACAGCATGCAACGTGGGCCGGGCTGACAGCGAGGCAAACTTCCAGCTATGGAATCGAGGCGGCCCGCTTCCACACGTCGCCGAAGCGCCGATTTTCATGTCGTCGGGAGGCTTCAGGTCAATCATTCATCTTTGCAACGCCTCTCCGAATTCCGCCACGGTCGAGCTTTCGGTGCGCAACCGCTACGGCACCGCGCTGGCCGCGCCGCCCGTTCAATTCACGCTCAGCTCCGGGCAAGTTCGTGCCATCGACGTAGCTAACTATCTTCTTCCGGGCGCTCCTCCGGATTCGGGCGATCCGAATATCTCGATGGGGAGCATCCGGCTTCGTCACAACGGTTCAGGTGACAGCGATGTCAGAGCGATTGTTGCCGTGGACCGCAACAACGAAGACGATTCGTTTACCGTGCCATTCGTCTATGCGGCTTCGGCGCAGTCACCTTCGAGCACGATGCAGTGCTCGCCGCTGTACTATGTGGACAATCAAACAAGCGCGCTGCTTTCGCTGCAGAACATCACCAATGGACCGGTCCCGGTGAGTATTGCGCTTCACTACGGGACCGGAGCGTCGGGCACGGCCAACGGTACATATTACTTGCCGTCATTCACGCTTGCCGCGCAGCAAACATTAATCACGAACCTCGCGAATTATGCGGGTCAAGTGCAAGGGACGTGCTGGGGCTCCATAACTTTGAACGCGCCATCCCAGTCGGTGGTGGCTCATACAGTCATGATGTCGCGCGCGAACCATTTCGCCTTCAACTCATCGTTTGTGGACCCGGCAATGTGCAGCAACACAACGAAAGTGGCGAGCACATTAAAGCTTGATTACGCCATGGGTCTGAAAGCGTGTGTGATGGTGTGCAATATGTCGGCCACCGATACGCGAACCGTGACCGCCAGCTTCAAGACAAACAACGGAGTCGTGCTGCCCTCGCGACAGGTCACGCTCGCTCCCGGACAGCAGAACTTGATCGAGTTGGATTCGCAGGCGTTACTCGCTCCCGGCAGCAGCACAATGGCAAATGTGAGTTTGAGCTACAGCGGCAACGCGTCAGATATCATCGCCAGCGCGGTGTCGATGTCGGCTGCGAATCACTGCGCGATTCCGGCGCAATTCGTCGAGCTGCATCGTACCGACGGACGTCATCTTGTCGCTCCGTTCTTCAGGTTTGACGAGCGAACCTCTGGGTTCCTTCAGATCTCGAATTTTGGGGCGGCCGATGTTAAGGCAGGCGTGACAATGAAGTTTGCCGATACGACTCTGCCAATGCTCAACACTGACCTGATCACTGTCGCGGCAGGAGGCACGGCAACTATCGACCTTCAGAGTTATTTCGCCCTCGTTGACGATACCATCACGGCTCAAGGATGCGTCGAGGTGATACACAACGGAGCATCGGGAACTATCGCCGCTACGTTCACCGCGTTGGGCAAGTACAATGACCTGTCGCTGGAAGTACCGTTAGAGGCAGGACCGCCTTTTGCATCGAACGCGATGCAGATGTTTCCGAACAATGTGGAGCTCGCGACTGGCGATGGAACTACGTTCTCGGCGATGACCGGCGAGAATCTCAATGCGCCGGGCTGGAGCGTGAGCTCGACAGTCGGCAAACCGGGCTCAATAACTCCGACTGCATCAACTGCGCAGTATGTTTATCCTGCATCGTATGTGTCCGCACCTGACCCCAATACGATCGCTGTGACGGTCCGGGCAGACGCGACGAGCAGCGGAGGTCCGGTTCAGAGCGGCTCGATAACGATTGAGAAAGTGAAGGTCCTGGGCTTTACGACATCTTCTGGCGGAAGGATTAATCCAGACGTGGGTACTTCGTTCACGATCACCGGAAAGAGTGACTGGCCCAGTGGTCCACTGACGGTTAAGTTCAAGCAGGGCGACCTGAGTACTGGAGAAGTGAGCGCTTCAACAAGCCCATCGGATCAGAAGGTTCTGACAGGAACGGCTCCAGCGAACACCCTTTTCATTGGAGATTGTCAGGTTATTGTGCTTCAAGACGGGACAAAAATCTCGAAGGACAACTCCGGTGCTGCTTACTACTCATTTAATCCGCCATCTCTTCCGACGAGTGTTAGTCCGACTGGGCTTAACAGGCAGGGAGGTAATGTGACTATCACTGCGCAAGGCGGCGGCTTCAAGGAGTTTACATCTACAGCTACTCAGAAGCGAGTAGAACCCAAAGTTGAGATAGGTGAGCTTGACTTTGAAGTCAATACAGTAAGCAGCACCCAGATCAACGGCAACGTGCTGAGAGCCCCCAATAGAGCACGGTGCTGCGATCTTGAAGGGCAGACTCCGTGTTTGTCTGTTCGGGCTACAAATCCAGGTGGCAGGACAAACGATGGAAGATCAAGCTCTGTCCCTCTATACAACCTCTTGCCAGGACCAGCACCTGCGCCACAGAGTCGGTTCCCTGATTTTGGCTTTTCGATTGGAGGCTCAAGAGTAACGATAAGAGGCCAAAACCTCGACTTTGTGGATAGCGTCACTATTGGTGGAACTGATGCTCCAATAATCAGTAAGACAGCCACTGTGCTCGAAGTGACAACTCGACCGCATACGGCTGGGGCGAACAACGCGATAATACTCTTCGATGTTTGCCCAACGGTCGGAGGTGTAACAGTACAAGGTGGCGGCTTCCGAATAGACCCGACCCCGATCATGGAGCTTGCGTTTCCGAATCAGGGCGTTTACGTTGTCGGCCCAGGTGAGGGAGTGGATCTGCAGGGTGGCCTTACTATCTCCCAAAACATTAGCTGTATAATTCCCGCCCCTGGCTCTAACATTGCACCCCCTAGCGTAACGGTCACACCGGTTCCTCCTCCATCGCCATTCCTGCCTGAGGTTTTAGCATTCAGGGCAATCGGATCGTATGACTGCAGAGGCTGTACGTGTTCGGCCCAGAATCCCCCTTGTCCAACCGACATATCTGGAACGATCACATATAGACTTGTAAATACGGCGGCTCCTAATGACTCGCGGCTTAGACTGAACGTGCAACGGACACCAAGTGTCCGATTTGACTTGCCGCCGCCCCCTGGTTTGCCGCGAACGTGCAGCGGCTCGTTCTAGGACGCAGGAACGCTTGTCCGTTGTGTTAGTAAGGCAGAGCCATGAACACAAGGTTGTGGCTCTGCCAATCGCCATCTGTTGGGAGAAGGTCATTATGAGACGATACGCAAGTGTCAAAGCAATTGTCCTGAGCCTTGTTTTGACTGCGCAGATCACGCTTTTGCCGTCAGAAGTAATCGGGCAGAGCAGTGGTTTTGGTATAACTCCAATAGTCAGGCGGGGCGATCCTGTGTCGGACGGAGGGCGCTTCTTCGATTGTGACCTCTGCGAAGGGAGGGTTGTCGGATTTCACGCCCTGAACAATAAAGGCGATGTTGCTATCGGAGCCGATACAACAGGGAGTTGCAACGAAGGCCGCTTCCTTGTCTCAAGTGGCTCGAGCATACGCTTGGCGGACTTTTGTCAGCAGACACCTTTTGGCAAGCTCGGAATACTGGGTTCCGTTAACATAAACCAACAAAGTGACGCAGCCATGTTGGTCGGCGTGCCGGTATCGAACCGAGTTGATGCAGCTTTGCTTCTGCGGTCAAACGGGCAGATCACGAAGCTAGTACAGGAAGGTGATGCCTCGCCAGCGGGAACGATCTTCAAGGGCTGCGGATTTAGCGCCCCAAGCATCAATAACAGAGGTGAGGTGGCGTTCTCTGCTTGTGGCGAAACACCGCAGGGTTTTTTTCGTGATGGGGCCTTTGTCTACTCCGGCGGCCAGATGCGCAAGGTGGTCCTTAGCGGCGAGCCTTCGCCCGTAGGTGGTGAGTTCGTCATCAATTTTATTCCCGCACCACCTGTAAAGATCAATGATAACGGGGAGGTCTTATTTCTAGCAGATGTGATTCTCAATTCTTTAACTCAAAAGCTCGGCTTATGGATGGCTACGAGTAACGGCTTCAACAAGATTCTTTTCGATGACGATCCGATGCCAGCCAGCGGACTAGTGATGCACAAAACTTTTGCCAATGCAGACTTGAACAATAATGGGTACGTGGCATTTTCAGTAAGGCTGGAAGGCGGCAACACGGATAGCGGTATATTCCTTTACTCAAACGGACAGATCAGCAAGATCATGGCCGAAGGCGATTCCTCTCCCATCGGAGGCAAATTCTCATCCCTACTTGATCCGGAACTGCGCGAGGATTTCCCAACACCGCGAATGAACGGCAATGGCGCAGTGGCATTTAAAGTACGGGTAACTGGAGGCAACGCGCCGTCGGCGATATTCCTGGCCTCACCAAGTGCAATCGTGAAAGTCGTTGCAGTGGGCGACCAGCTTCCGACAGGCGAGACGATTCGAGTGATAGACACATTTGCACTGAACGATCTTGGGCAGGTGGCTTTCTTCGCTTATGGGAAGAAGGACAAGACAAAACCTCTCGGGGTGTACTTAGCCACTCCACCCGCACCCGCAATCGCATCAATCAAGCTGAAGAGCAAGAAGGGCTCGCTCCAACTCAGAGTCAACGGCAACGCGATGATCACCAACGACACAGTGATCGAAATCAACGGCGTGCCTCTCGGCGCGATCGACTACCCGTCTGACTTTCGAGAAGACGGCGGCACAACGACCCAACTAGTAAGCCGAGACAGCCGGCTCGAACAGTTGATCCCTTCTGGGCAGACCGTGCAAGTGATGGTCTACAATTCGCTTACAAATCTCCGTAGCGCACCGAGGATGTTTACGCGGGATTGACGAGCCGAATACCGAGGTCTTCTTGACCGGACCCATCGCGACTATCGAGCGAGCTGAATGGATAGGTGAAGGATAGGAGAAACAATGCCAGTGCATACTGATCGACGTGGCGGACCGGTGTTCGTCGTGCTCCTGCTTGCTCTGTTATCTAGTGATTGCGCTACGAAGGTGTACACCGACCCGCATGCGTTTCTGCAGAGTATGATTAATCAAGCGAGCCAAGATGACGTAGCTAAGAGGCTAGGGCCCTCGACCACCTCAAGGACGCTCGCAGATGGCGGTGAAGTTTGGGCGTATGATTATCGCTCGGATCCTGTCAGTCGGTCCCAGGACAACAACAGCGGCTCCGTCTGTAGGCGATTGATTCTGGTCTTCGACAAGGGAAAGATATTGCGAGACTGGCGGCGTGAGCCATGCTGACAAGAAAACTCCGGCGTGAGATTTCAGTGTGGTGTCGGATGTGACTACCAATGGCGACATCAGCACGCGCCCTGAGGCTGGCAATAAGTACTTTCTCAAACTACAAATCACTACTGAAAACACCGCACGCACAGGTTTGGTCTCGAGCCCTGATCCTGCCGAGTTCGGCACTAGGTTTGCCCGGAGCCAGCAATCAGACGGATATGGGGTTGGTAAGAGGCATCTTCTGGAGGAAGTCGGCTGTAACGCGTACGTTTATCGATCGAGAGTTGGGGAACTTTTTACATAGTTCCGAGAGGCTTTGACAACAGGCGCAAGAATTCGCATCACTGTTGGGAATTCAAGGTTTTTTCAAGGTACTTGAACCATACTGTAGCGCGATAGAAAGAAAAAAAGATCAATAACTATGGAGCGGAAAAAATGAGAAGGACAACCTCCCCAGGGTTCACTATTCTCCTGTATCTCTTGTTACTTCTGCAGTTTCCAACCTCAATATTTGCAGGCATCAATTTTGTTCCCGGTCAGGGATTCGTGCTAACCGGAGCCGATGGTTTTGTGTTGGCCGGAGCCGATGGATTCGTACTAACCGGCGTCGAAGGCTTTGTGCTGGCCGGTGCCGACGGATTCTTTCTAACCGGGGCCGACGGCTTTGTGCTCGCAGGGGCAGATGCGCTCACCTACACCGGCGCTGACGGATTCGTGCTTGCGGGCGCGGACTCGAGTGGTATTCGAAGCCTGGACCCCGAATTGGCTGTGGTGCTGAACCTGTTGCCCGATTCGAGCGCTGTCAACGTTGTTGTGGTCTTCCATCATATGCCCGCCGACCCTGATCTGGACGACCTCCGTGCCGCCGGAGTCGTAGGAGGTACGAGGTTCCATAACCTGCCGATGGTGATGATCAACGCGACGAAGAGTCAGGTCGCGGCTATATCGGCTCTTCCTTCGGTTCGTTCTCTCTATTCAAATAAGACCTTTGAGTTTTTTACCCATGACACGCGAGTGATCACGGGTCAGGCTGGAGTACGCACGGATACAGCGTTGACCGCACGCAACAATGGTCTGCCGCTTTCCGGCAGAGGCATCACTGTGGCCGTGCTCGACACGGGAATTGATACTACTCATCCCGACCTTGCTTTCGGCGCGCAGGTAATTGAAAACGTCAGAACGATGGACTTTCAGGGAAGCGCGCCCGGCTTCATATATGCGGCGGTAGCCGAAGGGCTGCTCGACAGCGATCCTACCATGGGCCACGGAACATTTGTCGCCGGCGTGTTGGCGGGCGCCGGCGGAGCTTCGGGCGGGTACTACGGCGGGATGGCTCCGGGTGCAAGGCTGCTTGGCGTAGGGGCCGGCGACGCCAGCCTGTTTTATGTGCTGTCAGGCATCGACTACATTCTGTCACACCGCGTCGATCAAAACGTTCGCGTAGTCAATTGCAGCTTCGGCATCAGCGGCCTGTTCGATGTGCACGATCCGGTTAACATCGCGACCAGGATAATGCACGACTCCGGCATTTCGGTGGTCTTCTCGGCAGGTAATCGGGGCGACCAGCCCAACTCGCTTAACCCTTACTCAGTAGCTGACTGGGTGATCGGCGTCGGGTCCGGGACGAAGGATAGGAAGCTATCAGAATTTTCGTCGCGCGGCGCCGCAGGCTACGGGACGTTTTATCCGACTCTCGTCGCGCCGGGCGAGAACGTAGTCTCGACGCGGGCTACCGGCATCAACGTAGTCGGTACGGCGGGGCTCGCAGGCGCACTGGTTTCACCCGAGGGCGACACAACAAACATTGCGCCTTCCAACCTGCCGCGTTACACAATGAGTTCGGGCACGAGCTTCGCGGCGCCTCACGTCGCGGGTACGATCGCGTTGATGCTCGAGGCGGCTCCGCAACTCACCCCTGACCAGATCAAGCAAATCCTCCAGCTTACTGCAACGCCCATGCTCGCTTACTCGCGCTATGAAGTCGGAGCCGGCTATCTGAACACATATGCGGCGGTTCGCAAGGCTGCGACGAGCGCGCGGTTCGGAAACTTCCGCTGCGGGCTGGCTAACCAGGGGGTTAGTTACTCGCGAAGTTCGCTCACCGGATTCAACGGAGTGGTCGCTCCGGGCGCAAGCTACACAACTACTTTCCAGATGCCCGAGGACTCCGTCTTCTCCACCCTGCAAGTCGCCTGGATCAACGCGGACGCGGTTGGCAACAATCTCAGCGTCTCGGTTGCGCGAGGCAATCAGACAGTGACATCCAAGCCCGCCGCGTTGCTTGCAGGGCAAGGGGTACAAAAGACTGGAGTGACCCTCAACGATCCCGCAGCCGGCTCCTGGACAATCACCGTCAGCAACACCGGCAGCCCGACCGGCGCGCCGCAGAGATTTGTAGGCGCCATTGAAGTCATCGGCGCGCGCTACGGCAATTTGTCGGACATAGGCCAGCTTCCAGCGTCCAGCCAGCAAGCAATCAAGCGGGCGTTGCGGACTGGACTGGTGACTGCGCGTTCGGGAAGCTTTGGCGCCAACGCGATTGTAACGCGACTCGATGTGGCGCGTGCAGTGATGCTGGGCTCAGGCGCGCTCGTGCCTCAATACTTACCGGCCTCGCCTTCTTTTGTGGACGTTCCCGCCGATGACAACGCTGTGTTTGTCGAGAGCGTTGTGAACTCGCCAAGCGGCAATCTTATGCCCGCAACCGGATTGTATTTTAATCCGCAAAACACTTGTGATCGCCTGACAGTTGCCATAGCTGTGGTGAAGGTGCTCGGGCTTGAGCAGATGGCTCAATCGTGGACCGGTACAAACCCGGGATTTGCGGACTGGGCCCTTGTGCCCGCCTCTGCACGCGGTTACGCTGCGGTTGCGCTCAGTCGCAACTTGATAAGAATCACTGTGACTGGAACCTTCCGCCTGTTCGATTCGATGACCCGATCGGAGCTTGCCTGGACCGCTTCAACCCTTCAACAGACCGCGCGATAGCCAGGTCGAATCGGGCTTGTTCAAGTATTTTTCAAGTGCCTGGAGTTAATCTTCCTGTGAAGCGCGAATTTAGACGTGCTTGAGGCCGCGGCCGCGGTCATTAAGAAGAGCGCAGCGTTAACCTGGGGAGGAACGCTGCGCTCTATTTGTCGGCGGGGTTTCTCGATTCGCGCTGATCAAGTAGCCGCGGGCACTGCCCGGACCCTTTGTGTCGCCCGTCAAATGCTTTCTCACAGGTTCAAGGTTAGTTCAAGAATCCGTCAACAGCGCACTTGTAAACTGAACCGCGGCAGGGGGGATAAACATGCTCGTCCCACGCCAAACCATCAAGCATTTGTCTCGACGCAGTCCAACGGATTGCATCGGAAATTGGCACCGCCGCTCGGCGCGACCTTGCCAAATGAATGTATCGCCGTACGAGGGAATAAACAATGAAACCGAGTGTGCGAAAACTTCTTACCATTGGAGAGAAGAGTCTCCACAACCTCCTCTCCAGACACGAGGCGAATAGAAAAACGCGGATGGCTTCCAGAACCTGGTCATCTTCTTCCAGATCGTTGAGCTATCTTATCGGGTTAATCTTTGCCTTAAGCGTCCTAATTGCCCCGCTGCCCTCGTCACAAGCGGCCAATCCTACGGCCGGCACAATCGGACCAGCAGGGCCGACACAGGCTTGGGATGGAAGTGCGGTAGGCGGCGCAAGCGCAGGCGAGGACACTTGCATAGACGGAGTCAATTGCGATCTCTACACGCTGACTGTTTCCGGTGTGCCAACAGACTGGACCGGTAAAATCGTAGCCATAAAAATTACGTGGATTGTTCCGACCAATGATTACGATCTGTACGTCCATTACGACGCTAACAATGATGGAGTATTGGACTCCACTGATCCTGTGGTTGCGTCATCCGGAAACGGGGCTCCGGGCACAGAAGAAGCAACGTCTATCGATCCCAGCTCTACGGGCACCGGCAAATACTTCGTTCACGTCGTCGATTTCTCGGTTGTGCCGGACCAATATCACGGGACTGCGACAGTGGAGAATAAGCCGGTGTCGCGCACTGCAAGCTATCTGAAGGGCGGAATCACATTCAGCCCGAACGTCACCGTTAAAGCTCCGGTTGCGGCGCGTGACGGCGAGCCGAGCAACCGCACAGACAAGCGCGGTAATCATTATGTGTCGGGCATTCGCGGCGTGCCTGCTGGCGTCGATCTCTGGTATTTCGACCTGCGGCCGGATAGCGCGACGTACGATCCGCTGATGCGCCATCCCGTTTATCGCGGACAACCGGATTCATTCACAATGGACGATGCCACGTCTGTTGGCGCCGACGGTGGCGGCGACGTGGATCTCGCGGTCGGCATGAACGCATCGGATCCGGCGACTCTCGCCTATTCGAGCCTCGTGGCTGCCAACATCTCGACCGGAAAATCGGCCGATCGCGGAGTGACTTTCCAGTTAAATCCTTTAGGTAACGCAACCGGTGGTGCGCCAGGAGACGATCGGCAATGGCTCGAGTTCCAGGGCAGTAACAACGTTTACCTTCTATATCGCACACTCGCGCCGGCCGTGACCATGATCCAACGGTCGACGGACGGTGGGTTCATGTTCGGACCCGCGCAAACCGCGGGAGCTATCGGCCAAGTCGGCTACATCGACGTCCATCAGGCTTCGGGAACTGTGTACATCAGCGGGAGCACCGGGCAGGTCTGCCATAGCACCACAACCCTACCGATCACAATGGAGGCGGCGTCATACGAGTGCCACCAGGCGGCGCCCGAACCTGGGGTCGCGAACATCTTCTTTCCTGTCAAGGTGGCAGACGATGGAACGCCTAATGGAACGGTGTACGTCGCTTATTCGGACGGCCACGACATCTACCTCAGACATTCAAGCGACAAGGGAGTCACGTGGAGTGATCGGGTTCGCGTCAGTGACGGCGCGGAAACAAAGACGAGTATGTTGCCGTGGTTGGAGACGGGACCGACGCCTGGCTCAGTTGGCATCGCATGGTACGGAACCACGGAGCTGTCTAACAACGACAATGCCAATTGGCAAGTCTTTTTTGCTCAGAGTTTCAATGCGACCTCCGCTTCCCCAACCTTCCGTCAGGTTGTTGCCAGCGATCACTCCATTCACGGCAGCAATATCTCAACGGGAGGAACCCTTGGGACCGCGAATAGGAATCTCCTCGACTACTTCCAGATTTCATTCGATCCTAAAGGCGCAGCGGTCATCGACTACACGGATGACCACAATGACTTCGATGGTTACACGTATGTGACGCGGCAGGTCAGTGGACCGAGCATCATCAAAAACACCACGGTTCCGAACCCAGTTCCAGGCGGAGGGCTATTTGACCCGGGTGTCTCGCCACCACCTGCGCAACCTGGTCCGGGCGGAGAGCAGGTCACCGACTTTGCGCATGACGTGTCTATTGGACTTTTGGGAACAGTTGATGTCGATGATCCGCTCGACATTCTCACGATCAAGTATTCCTGTGAGGACACAACAAGTGGATCCATGCTCGTGGCAACGATGAAGGTTTCGGATCTTATAACCGTACCTCTGTCAAACTGGCGGATGAACTTCACGGCCAACGCGCCGAACAGCTTATTGAGTACAACCGGAGACTACACATTTGGACTCTCCGATCGTGGTGACCAGTTTTTCGTGCGTGCTTCTACCGACGCGGCAGGCGCACCCTCTTACACATTTGGCACGGCCGTAAGAAATTCCGACGGTACGTTAACCTACACGACGCGTGGAGCGGCAGACGTCGGTTCGTTTAACACCACGGCCGACACAATCACCGTAAAAGTGTTGGTTAGCAGACTGAACCCGTTTGTCACTCACGGCCCGGTTATTGGTTCGGGTTCGGTGTTGGTCGGCCTGCGCGGGCAGACTTTCACGTCGAATGTTAACGCTAAGCGGGATCTGACTCGCGGCGGTACGCAGTTTGTGTTTGGAAGCTGCTTAAACGGGCCGCCTCCGCCTCCGCCACCACCACCGCCGCCGCCAGGTCCGATAGTGAAGGTGACCGGAGGCGGAAGCATTCTCGCGAAGGTTGTCAACTTCGGCTTCAATGCTGACAACTCGATGAGTGGTCACCTGAATTATCAGGACAAGGAGCAGAACATTAACCTGGTTTCGACGAAGATTCTGACTTTCGTCGAGACTGGACCCAACGAGGTCACATTCAGCGGCACAGGCATGGTGGGAAGGGATCCGGTGAATTTCGAGGTGACCGTTCGAGACAACGGCGATCCCGGCAGAAACGACTTCTTCCGGATCGAGATAACTGGTTCCCACAACTCCACCCGTGCCGGGAATTTGTCCCAGGGAAATATTCAGGTCCATCGCTAGACGGAGGCTGAATCACAATGATGAATCTTCTTTCTCACATTCGTCGGGCCAGTTCTAGCTCAGGGCTGGCCCCTGCTTTGTTCCTCCTCGTTCTGTTTATTCTCTCGCCGATTGTTTCAGCACAGACAGGCAAACGCCCGCGGGTTACCGACTCAATCCTGGGTGTGGGCATTGGAGCGAGTCTCGAAGCCGTGCGTGAAAAGCTGGAGCGGCTCAGCATCGCTATCGACGACCCGACAAACAAGGATGAGGATAAAGATGAGGGTGGACATAAACAAGTATGGAAGCTGAAGGCAACAAACTATGCTTACATCGCTTTGAAGACCAACGACAGGGGACGCGTAGTCTGGGTAACCGGGTTTGTGCGTCCGAGCAAAGAGCTTCCGTTCTCTGCATTGGGAGACACCTCGCTGGCTCTGCGCGCCACAGACTCGCAGGCGATCTGGAACGTCGCGACACCGAGTGGAGGTTATCGTCTGGTTGCCAAGGGCCAGAATGGCAGAGCCCGAGTGATCTACCTCCTCTCTTTGGCAACCTCGGCTCGGCAGTAAGAGCTGTCATTGGAATAAAAGGTGAGTGCTCACAAAGCGTGACGTTCTTCGTTTTGCCACCGCCGCCTCCGGGAATCAAATAGGTTCTCAATGTCCCCCGGCGTTTTCGTTCAAGCTAAGGCTAAGAAATGGGTCAATAATTTCAGAGCTATCGTGTGCGGATGAGAACGTCGTTCCCTGCTCGGGTCGCCGATAAGGCGCGCGTTGACAGCCGCTGGTGGCGGCAGATTCGTCGCCCTCACCTGACCCGGGCAGGATTCCGACGGACCTCGGTGTGTGCGCCGCTCCAGTCGAAGCAACCTTAGGGGAACTTTAATTCATAAGCGTGCTTGCTTACCCACGCGGTCAGTACTGTCCCATGCCTCAGATCATCACGGCACTCCTCTTTTGCTGCTTAGATTGACAATAGTTTCAACGCCATGCTAAAAGCATTTCTCGATCATAAGCTTTGGTTTGACCGGCAGCACTTCTTTTCAAAGCAGTCACAGCCGTCCTGTTACGAGTTGAAGCGCGCGGCAAACGTCTGCGCACGGTTCTTGGGTGAGCATGGAAGACGAGACCAATCAAGGCGCTGACAAAGGGCCCCCAGCCGAAAAGGAAGATGCTGCCAAGCCGGACATCTCCTTAACCAAGCCGGCAAGCGAAGGCGCCGAGACTGGACAGTCAGCGCCCGCCGCGAGTGAGAAGGCCCAGCCGGAAGAATCGGGCGCCGCGAAGCCATCACCTCCTGCCGCTGCCGAGAAGCCTGCTCCCCCGAAAGCGGTTCCTGCGGCAGGTCACAAGCCGGCGGCGCCTCCTGCGAAGAAGGGTCCCGTAATCACCGTCGACATCACCGATGATGCTCTGATCAACCGGATCAGGGAGCGCTTTGGCGATGCGATCACCGAAGCGGTCGCGACACTCGGCCAGCAGATCCTTCGTGTAAAGAAGGAGTCTTACCTGGAGCTCTGCAGCTTTCTGCACGATGACGAAGAAGCGGTGTTCGATATGTGCACCGATCTGACTGCGATTCACTGGCCGGAGCGCGCGGGCCAGGAGTTCGAAGTCGTTATACTTCTATATTCGGTGCCAAAGAATCGAAGGCTCCGAGTGAAGGTTTCACTGGCTGACGGTGAAGCCTGCCCAAGCGTTACGCCGATATGGGCTGGAGCGAATTGGATGGAGCGCGAGGTCTTCGACATGTTCGGGATCCGGTTCGACGGCCACCCGGACCTGAGACGAATTCTTCTCCCCTCGGATTGGCCGGGCCATCCGCTCCGCAAAGAGTATCCGATCGAATATCGCGACAACGAATGGACTGACAAGCATCTTGATTACCGGGAGATCGACTACGACACGAGTCTTATCGACGTGAAGTACGCGGAACGGAGATAGGTGTTGGGGGATGGGGGTTGGTTCCAACCCCTAACGCCCATCCCCCATCCCCCACACATATGCAAGATCAGCAACTAGCGAAAGGTCAGGAAACGCTCTTCGATGCCGAAGAGATGGTGCTCAACATGGGCCCGCAGCATCCTTCCACGCACGGGGTACTGCGAGTGATCTTGAAACTCGACGGCGAAACCGTTGTTGGTCTCGACTGTGATATCGGCTTCCTCCATCGCGGCGTTGAGAAGATCGGTGAGCACGATACCTATGCGATGATCACGCCTTACTGGGACCGGCTCGATTACGTGGCCGCGGTGTCCAACGACCTTTGCTACGTCGAAGGCGTCGAGAAGATGCTTCAGGTAGAAGTGCCCAAGCGAGCCGAGTACCTGCGGGTCATCCTGACAGAGCTACAGCGCATCGCATCGCATCTCCTGTGGCTGGGCACTCATGCGATGGATATCGGAGCCGTCACCGTACTGCTGTACTGCTTCCGCGAGCGCGAAGAAATACTCAAGATATTCGAAGACTTCATAGGCGCGCGGCTCACCGCGCACGCGTTTCGCATTGGCGGGCTGTGGTGGGATGCGTACCCCGAGTTCGAGGCGCGCGTCCGAGATTTCCTCAAGATCCTTCCCTCGCGGATCGATGAGTACGAGACGCTGCTTAACGCCAACCGGATCTGGCTGCAGCGAACGGTCGGCATAGGCATCCTCCCGGCCGAAGAAGCTATCAATCTCAGCCTGACCGGGCCGGCGCTGCGCGGATCCGGAGTCAAATACGACGTTCGGAAAGCGCAGCCCTATTCGGCATATCCGGACTTCAATTTCGAGATACCGATCGGCGAGAACGGCGATACATACGATCGCTACCTCGTTCGCATGGAAGAGATGAAGCAGTCGGCGGTGATCATCGAACAGGCGCTCGACGGATTGCCCGAAGGTCCTGTGATGGCCAAGGTGCCGAAGATAATCAAACCGCCGGTCGGCGAAATATATCACTCGATCGAAGGACCCAAGGGCGAGCTCGGCGTGTTCATGGTGAGCGATGGAACGGGCAAGCCTTATCGTATGCGTATTCGTCCGCCTTCTTATATCAATTTGCAATCACTTAAGCGAATGTCGATCGGGCATCTTGTCGCCGACGTGGTCGCGCTGATCGGAACGCTGGACATCGTGCTTGGGGAAGTTGATAGATGAGAGTGAAGAGTGATGCGTGATGCGTGACGTAGCATAGACTTTAGTCTGTGTCCGATGGCCTCTCTCTTCCCAGGGAGCCGCAGACACAGACTAAAGTCTATGCTACTTCTGGGATCACATCTGTTTGATATGCAAGCAATCTTAGCTACCCTGCTGCTGGTCGCCCCTGATTGGGTCGTGAGCTTGACCCGCGAACGCCGGCCGAACACGTTCTGGGCCGAGTACGTCCTGTGGCCGGTCATTCAGATCCTCGTCGTTCTGTTCATCGTCCTGACGCTGGTCGCTTATCTCGTCTATCTCGAGCGAAAGGTGTCTGCCTTCATGCAAGCGCGGCTCGGCCCGATGCGCGTTGGACCGTGGGGTTTGCTTCAGCCGCTCGCGGATGGAATCAAGCTGCTGCTCAAAGAAGACATCATTCCGATCAAAGCGGATCGCGCGGTGTTCATCATCGCTCCGATCGTGTCCGTTGTCGCGGCGCTGGTTGTGCTGGCGGTGATCCCCTGGGGTGCGACGTGGGCGACGATTGCGAACGTCAACATCGGACTTCTGTTCATACTCGCCGTCTCATCGGTCGGCGTGTTAGGTCTCGTGCTTGCGGGTTGGGGATCGAACTCGAAGTATTCGTTGCTTGGCGCGCTTCGTTCGTCGGCCCAGATGGTGAGTTACGAAATCGGCATGGGATTGTCGATAATCGGAGCGTTGATGTTCGCAAGAACGCTTTCGATGTCGGGCATTATCGAGGCTCAGCGAGCGGACGGCATCTGGTACATCTTATTTCAACCGTTGGGGTTTCTGGTCTACGCCATCAGCGCGTTGGGCGAGACCAACCGGGCGCCGTTCGATCTGCCCGAAGCCGAATCCGAGTTGGTGGCCGGTTACCATACTGAGTATTCGGGCTTCAGGTGGGCGCTGTTTTTCATGGCTGAGTATTCCGGGATGATCGTGACTTCGGCGGTCGCGGTGACTGTCTTTCTGGGCGGGTGGATGCTGCCGGGTGTTACGGGCACTTCGCTATTTGGTATCGGGCCAATTTCGAATCCGAGCTTGCACACCTTCCTCAGCATCATTGTTTTCGCCGGGAAGATCATGCTTTTGATCTACGCGTACATGTGGTTCCGCTGGACATGGCCCCGCTATCGGTACGACCAGCTTATGGAGCTTGGGTGGAAGTGGATGATACCCGCCGGGCTTGCCAACATCGTGTTGACCGGGACTTGGTACGTGCTGGCGCTGCCGAAAGCGCAGGGTGGCCTGCTAGGGTTTATGCGTGAGGTAAACAAGCGACTGGTGCCGACCGGGTGGGGCATTGTTTATTTCATCGGAACCGCTTTCATCATTACAATTCCAATCGTGTGGGGGCTGCTGGTTACGATCAACCGACGGTCGCGCGACTTCAATTTGCACGATCAGCGCCAGCTCCAGATGCAGCTTCGTCGCGAGCGGCTCGAGAAGATGTTGCAGGAGCAGCCTCGTCCGGCAGAAATCTCAGGACAGTAACAATTTTTCCAAGCAGGTAATTCTATGTCAGCAGCAAAGACACCAGCACCAAGACGAACAATTGGCCAGTTAATCAAGCGGCTCCTGTTGCTCGATCTATTCAAGGGGCTGATGGTCACGTTCAGGTACAATGCGCGAGCGCTGTACGAGCCGCGCGATGGCGGCAACCCGAATCAAGCCATCTACACCGAGCAGTATCCGCTCGAGGCGGCCCGCGTATCCGAGAGATTCCGCGGCGCGCCTCGGTTGAATCTGGATCCCGAAAACGGGAGCACCCTGTGCATAGCATGCGATCTTTGCGCGCTGGCCTGCCCGGTCGATTGCATCGACGTCGGGTCGATACGCCGCGAAGTTCGCGAAGGCGAAAAGGTAAACAAGAAGAAGGTGCTCACTACTTTCACCTTCGACACGTCGCGCTGCATGTTTTGCAACCTGTGCGTGGAAGCTTGTCCGACTGATTGCCTCGAGCTGACGCAGAGCTTCGAGCTTGCGGTGTACCACCGCGCCGGCTTCCGGTGGGACCGTGAGATGCTTGAGAAGGGCATTAATTACGTTCGCTATTCAAAGTAGTCATCCGTTATCGGCCATATTGGTCCCATAGGTCCTATATGCAATTACACGGTTGGGAAGCCGCGCTATTCTATGTCCTGGCGATCATGACATTGTTCATGGCTGTCTTTGTCGTGACCGCACGAGTGGCGGTTCACTCGGCTCTGTTTCTCATTTCAACATTAGTCAACGTTGCGCTGCTGTTCATACTTCTGCGCGCCGAGTTCGTGGCCGGGGTCCAGATACTCGTATACGTCGGCGGCGTGATGGTCCTGTTCCTGTTCGTGATCATGCTCGTGCAGACTCGAGCTGAAGAAGAAGCGCGGGTCAGGCTGTACACGGGACAGACCTGGCCCGCAGTTATCATCGCGTTGCTGCTTGCAGTTTCGTTCTATTTCGCAATGAATCCGGCGCAGGCGGCTTTCAGGCCACCGGAAAGCGCAACGACCGCCCCGGTGGTAGCAGAAAGCACCGAACGAGCGACCGCCGGCGCCGGGTTGAACATTTCCAAGGACACTCAGGAAGTCGGCGAACAGCTTTACCGCCAGGCGGCTTTGCCTTTCGAAGTTGCATCGCTTCTGTTGCTGGTCGCGATGGTAGGCGCGGTGCTGCTCGCGCGTGGAACAAAACAAGAGAAGTACTATGAATAAGGCAAAAGTAAGAAGGAAAAAGGTAAAAGTGGGCACACCTTACTTTTTCCTTTTGACTTTTAACTTTTGCCTTAACCAGGGGGAGACGCTGTGATCAGTATCATCGTAGGCGCGCTTGCCTATGTGGCCCCGGTGCTCTTACAGGCTCAGCAGCCTTTTCTCAAGCGGTTCGAACCTACGCTCATCAACTTCCTGATGCTGAGCTTTCTGCTTTTTGTCGTCGGGGTCGCGGGAGTGTTGTCGCGCCGCAACATCATCATCATTTTCATGTCGATCGAGCTGATCCTGAACGCGGTCAACCTGAACCTGATCGCGTTCTCGCGCTACCTTGAACTGAACAAAGACGCGCTTATGGCGAAAGCGCGATCGATGAGATAGATTTATTGAAATGGTGAGAAACCCGGTTCCGGGTTTACGGTTCCCAGTTCAGTGTTCCGAGTTCAGGGTTGCAGAACCCCGAAACCCTGAACCCTGAACCCTGAACCCTGAACCCCGAACCGTGAACTTCTTATGCTCAAACTCGTCTGGCTTATCCCCGTTCTTCCGCTGTTTGGCTTCTTGCTCAATTTTTTGCTGGGCCGCAAGCTCCGTCTTAGCGAGCGCACAGTCTCGCTCATCGGGTGCGGAGTGATCCTCGCTTCGATGCTGCTCACGCTCGGGGCGTTCTACGAATACCACTGGAGCTTCAACCCCGCCAATGAGGACAGGCCGTACCTCACCAGCAAAGACGGATTTCCGGGTTCGTTTACCTGGCTGCCTGGCGGCGCCGCCCACAACACGCAGGGGCAACAGGCCGGCGCGCTGACGAATTTCAACATCGAGTGGAGCTACCAGATAGACCAGCTCTCGCTGGTGATGATGTTCATCGTCACTTTCGTAGGCTTCTGGATTCACGTCTTCGCCACCGGCTATATGCACGGCGACAAGGGCTACTATCGATTCTTCGCTTATCTGAATCTGTTCATGTTCATGATGCTGCTGCTGGTGATGGGCTCGAACTTCATGATCATGTTCATCGGATGGGAAGGCGTCGGGCTTTGCTCATACTTGCTCATCGGCTACTACTTCGACAGACAAGAGGCAGCCGACGCGTCGAAGAAGGCGTTCGTCGTCAACCGCATCGGCGATTTCGGAATGGTGCTGGCCATCGCCGGCGTGTTCGCGACGTTCGGCACGCTCCAGTTTCACGATGTGGCCCTCGCCTCAGCGGCGTACTCCCGAGAGCATCTCTGGCAGTTCGGATTGATGTCATGGCTTGCGCTAGGCCTGTTCATCGGCGCGACCGGCAAGAGCGCGCAAATACCGCTTTTTATCTGGCTGCCGGACGCAATGGCTGGGCCTACGCCCGTATCGGCGTTGATCCACGCCGCGACGATGGTGACCGCAGGCGTGTTCATGGTGACCCGCACGAACTTCATCTTCCAGCGCTCAGTCACGATGATGATGATTGTCGCGCTGGTCGGATGCCTGACCGCGTTCATCGCCGCGACCATCGGTATCACACAGACCGACATCAAGAAAGTCCTGGCTTACTCGACGGTGTCGCAACTCGGCTACATGTTCTTGGGTGTCGGAGTGGGAGCGTTCATCGGAGCGATATTCCATGTGTTCACGCACGCGTTCTTCAAAGCGCTGCTCTTCCTCGGATCGGGCTCGGTCATTCACGGCATGCATCACGAGCAGGAGATGCCGCGAATGGGCGGGTTGAAAAAATATCTGCCGACTACCTATAAGACAATGCTCATGGGCTGGCTTGCGATATGCGGCATCTTCCCGTTCGCCGGGTTTTTCTCGAAAGACGAAATCCTGTGGAAGACCTTTTCCACGAGCGTGTTCGGCGGGCGCTGGATCCTGTGGGTAGTTGGATTCATCACAGCGGGCTTAACCGCTTTCTACATGACTCGCCTGATGGGCCTGACGTTCTGGGGTGAAGAGCGATTCCGCAAGATTCACGCTGGAGGTGAGGCTGATGAAGCTTACGCCGCAGCGTATGACAAAGGCTTGAAGCCTCACGACGCGACGGTTGCATCTGCCGACGACCGCCCACACCACCAGCCGGGTGAGCACGTCGGTGCGCACGATGCGACAGACCGCCTGGACGCGGTCGGCGCACCTCACAGGCACTTCGAGCCGCACGAATCGCCGCGAAGCATGACCCTTCCGCTTATTGTGTTGGCGGTGGGCTCGTTAGTGGTAGGGTGGGTGGGAATCCCGCACCTCAACATGTTCGAGCGGTGGCTTGAACCAGTTATCGTGAAGATACACGAAGTGCCGGCGACCGGGCTCCATACCGCACAAGCCGCTCCTGGAGCCAATCCTGCGCCTGCCACTGCGGAAGCATCGCCTGCTGAATCGACTGCCGCTCATGCCGAATCAGCTCAAGAAGCCGTTGACCCGAAGGAGTTGCTGTTGATGGTGCTCTCACTAGCGATCGCATTTGGGGGCATTTATCTGGGCCGTCTGTTCTACATCAAGCGACCCGATCTGCCAAAGATCTGGGCGGCCAGGCTCCGCCCGTTATACACGCTCAGTTTCAACAAGTGGTATTTGGACTGGCTGCTCGATGTGAAGGGAGTGGAAGCCGGCAAAGCGGTTAACAACGCCCTCTGGACGGTTGACGCAACCCTAGTCGATGGCGGCGTGAACGGCGCCGGCTGGATGACCAGATTTTGGGCGAAGGTCACCGGCTGGTGGGACAAGTGGGTTATCGATCTCGCCGTTAACGCTACCGGCTTTGTTACCAAGGTCGGCTCGTATATGTTGCGCACTGTGCAAACGGGCTTTTGGCAGAACTACGCTTTGCTGTTTGCGGCGGGTTTGTTTGTTATTTTGCTTTACTACGTGTACCCGGCGATATCGACGACGATCAAGGGCTTCACCGGGAAATAGGTCCTACAGGTCTAATAGGTCCTATAACAATTCTAGGAGACTCTGGCTATGCCTGGTCGCATTCAGTTTTTCGGCATCGGCATCCTCTCGTGGGTGACGTGGCTCCCGGCGGTTGGCGCTATTCTGCTTTTGTTCTTCAACCGCGCAAAGAACAACAGCATTCGCGGATTCGCGAATATGTGGATCGTCCTGTGCTTCTTGATTTCGATCCCGCTGGTGACCGGTTTGGGCGGGGGCCGTCCGGGCTATGACCGAGCCTACGGCGGATTGCAATTCATCGAAGACCACGACTGGATTCCGCTGATCGGCGCGCGCTATCAACTCGGCGTCGATGGGCTAGCGCTGGTGCTGGTGATGCTGACGACGCTGTTGGGCGTACTCTCGGTCATCTGTTCGTGGGCTTACATCCGCGAGAAGGGCCGCGAAAAAGAGTACTACATAATGATGCTGCTGCTTCAGAGCGGCATGCTTGGAGCGTTCGTCTCAGCCGATCTGTTCCTGTTCTTCATTTTCTGGGAAGTGATGCTCGTGCCGATGTACTTCCTGATCGGCATCTGGGGAGGGAAGAACCGGCTCTATTCGGCGATCAAATTCTTCCTGTACACCCTGGTTGGCTCGGTGGTGATGCTGTTGGCGGTGCTGAAGCTCTTCTTCATTTTCCCCGATGTGGTCAAGGCGCAGCGGCCCGCCGTTGAAGCGACCGCGCGGCAGCTTGCCGCGTGCAGCGTCGCCGATCCCGACCGCCGAGGTCAGGTCAACAGCGAGATGCTCAACCTCGCGCTCGATGCGATGAAACGCGTCGACGGCGTCGACCCACAGACCAAACAACCGTTGCCTTCAGGCTACGTACACAGTTCCTTCAATATCGCCGGGCTCACCGCTATCGGCCCGCACATTAAGACGGTCTACGGTGTGGGACTTGTGATCTGGTTGTTCATAGGGTTCGGTCTCTCGTTCGCGATCAAGGTGCCGATGTTTCCGTTCCACACCTGGCTGCCGGACGCGCACTACGACGCGCCAACCGCCGGCTCGGTCATACTGGCGGGCGTGCTGCTGAAGATGGGCACGTACGGATTCATGCGATTCTCGCTGCCGATCTTCCCCGATGCCGCGAAAGATCCGACCGTGCGGCAGGTGATGGTTGTGCTTTCGATCATCGGCATAATCTACGGCGCGCTGGTGGCGATGGCGCAGAAGGACGTCAAGAAGCTGGTCGCGTACTCGTCGGTCTCGCACCTGGGCTTCGTTATGCTGGGGCTGTTCGCGTTCAATCCGAACGGGATTAACGGCGCGGTTATGCAGATGGTCAATCACGGCATCTCGACCGGCGCGCTGTTCATGCTGGCGGGCATTCTGTACGAGCGCCGGCACACGTATGAGATTGCCGAGTTCGGAGGGCTCGCTTCGGTGATGCCGACTTACTCTACTATCTTCCTGATAGTCACGTTGTCGTCGCTAGGCTTGCCGTTGATGAACAACTTCATCGGCGAGTTCCTGACGATTCGAGGCGCGTTCGAAGCAAAAGTGGTGTGGGGCGCGCTTGCCGCCCTGGGAATCATTCTGGGCGCGGCGTATATGCTGTGGCTCTATCAACGAGTGTTCTTCGGCCAGGTCAGCAAAGCGAACGAAGGCCTGAAGGACCTGGATGCCCGCGAGGCGTGGCAGTTCGCGCCGCTGATCTTCTTGATCTTCTGGATCGGTGTTTATCCGAAGCCGCTGCTTTCGTACATCGAGCCACAGACCAATGTAGTGGTGGCGCAAGTGCAGCCGGACTATTTCAAGAACGCTGCACAGCGCCCGCAGATCGCTGAAGGCCAACCCGGCACGCACAGTGGAGAGAGTGAGCAAACGAGATAACGGTTTCTAGTTTCTGGTTTCTGGTTTGTGGGCCACAAGCTCCGACAGTAAGAACGCCGAAACCGAAACCAGAAACCAGAAACCAGTTTTTATGTTACAAGCTACCGACTTTCAAACCATCGCGCGTCAAGCGGTCCAGTTCATCATGCCCGAAGGCATCCTCACGCTGTTCGCCTGCGGCGCGCTCGTGCTCGACGTTATGCTCCCGCGCAATAGCAAGCGAGTCGTGGCGTGGGTCTCGCTTGCGGGGGTGGGCTTTGCGTTCCTCTCGCTCTGGATCCTGTACTCCGGCATCGTCACCAAAGGCGCGCCTCGCACGGCGTTCTACGACATGATCGTGCTCGATAGCTACGCCGTGGTGTTCAAGTCGATGTTTCTGATCGGCGCGGCTCTGTCGATACTCCTCTCGATCAAATATCTCGACGTCGAAGGCGAACAGCGCGGCGAATACTACTCGCTCATTCTGTTCTCCGTCGTCGGCATGATGTTCATGGCGTCGGGCGTCGATCTGCTGACGCTGTTCATCTCGCTCGAATTGATGGCCGTCTCGGTGTACATACTAGTCGGCTACTTCCGGCGCGATCAGAAGTCGAACGAAGCGTCGATGAAGTACTTTCTTCTTGGCGCGTTTTCGTCGGGCGTTTTGCTGTACGGCATTTCGATGGTGTATGGCCTGACCGGTTCAACCAATCTGGCGACCATCGCGGGAGCGCTGCCGAAGGTCATGGCCCTCGAGGTGGTCAAGAACGCCAACGGCAGCGAAACCATAATCGATCAACGCTATTTGTTGTTGATGTCGATGATTCTGATGGCCGCCGGCATGTTCTTTAAGGTGGCGGCGGTTCCGTTTCACATGTGGGCGCCCGATGCCTACGAGGGTGCGCCTACCTCGATTACCGCGTTTATGTCAGTCGGCGTGAAGGCTGCGAGCTTTGCAATGTTCGGGCGCTTGTTTCTCTACGGCCTGCCCGATATGCGCGCGACAATTGCCGGGGATCCGGCGCACGGCGTTTTGGGGTTGCCTGGCTGGGCCGTCTTGTTAGGAGTAGTGTCGGCGATAACGATGGTCTGGGGAAATCTGGGCGCGCTGACTCAGCCGAACATGAAGCGGCTGTTAGCCTACTCATCGATCTCGCATGCGGGCTACACGCTGTTGGGGCTCATCGCCGGAAATCAAACCGGCTACACGGGCTTCGTCATTTATCTGTTCATCTACACGATCATGAACCTCGGCGTATTTGGCTGCATCATAGCGCTCAGGAGGCGAGGCATCGTCGGCGATCGCATTGAAGACCTGAACGGGTTGATGAAGAAAGCGCCGTGGCTGACGGTGATGATGACGATCTTCCTGCTATCGCTTGGAGGCATTCCTCCGACGGCCGGATTCATCGGCAAGTTTTACCTGTTCGCCGGTCTGATCGAGACGGGCAATCCTTGGCTCGTTCGATTAGCAATACTTGCGGTGGTGATGACCGTCGTTTCGCTTTACTACTATCTCCGGTTCATCCGCGCGATGTACATCGAAGGCGAGACCGACCCTCAACCGGTGACGCTTGCGCCTTCGCTTCGAGTCGCGCTTGTAGCCGCCGCGTTCCTGGTGCTCTACATTGGCGTATTTCCGCAGCGTCTGATCAGCTTCACGCAAAAGGCCGGTATGAGTCCGGGGCTGAAGACCTACTCCTACGAGCAAGGTGCGGGCAAGTCGGACAAATCAGGAGCTCCGCCGCGCGGCATGTCGAGCGAGCCCGACGACGAGCCAGTCACTCCGCCTCGTTGATCTCATGCCTTCCGAAGATGACAATCCCGACGAGCGCGACAGGCCGAACAACAAGCCTGATGGCGGTATAAGCTGGCGTCAGGCGATGGGAACTGTAGGACTGGCCCTGGCTATCCCGTGGATGATAGGAGTGCCGACGCTGATCGGCTTGTGGCTGGACAAGAAGTACGCGACGACGCCGTGGTGGTTCATCATCGGACTCGTCTTGGGGCTGTTTACCACGGCAGTCGATATTTACAGACTGATGAAGCGATTCGGGCAGTTCAAGTGAAGCATCCCACGTAGTGAAATCCCAACCCTGTTTGCCTTAAGGTCTACTTTCTTGCTATGTCAGATGTGACGTAGTAATGTCTCGATCGTTAACGCGAGAGGGTAGAATCATGCAGGCGGCAAAGAGAAAGAGGCTTGAAGCAGCCGGATGGCGCATTGGCTCGGCCGAGGAGTTCTTAGGGCTGACCAAGGGAGAAACAGCGCTGGTTGAAATGAAGCTGGCGCTTGCCGGAAAGGTCAAGGCGCTGAGAGTCAAGCATCGTATCTCCCAGGCTACGCTTGCGGCGCGGATAGGCTCGAGTCAGTCTCGTGTTGCTAAGATCGAGGCCGGCGATCCATCCGTGTCTCTTGATCTGCTGGTACGCGCGGCGCTGGCTGCAGGCGGCTCGAAACGTGAAGTGGCGAAGGCACTCGGCTAGCGCTTTTACGGCATGGGCGCGCCCGGTTGGTTCCGTCAGTCAGGAAAGTGGACGAGATGCGCAACGAAGTGTTACTCCTCGCCGCCCTGGGTTATTACAATCTTCACAAGATAGCGCGCAGGCGGAGCATTCGTATCAGTACCCTCAGCAAGCCCGACTACTTCGTTTCGTTCATCCCCTAACCAACAACCAATGAGATCGTAGAGCATAAAGTCGGCGAAATGACGAGCGACCGAAAGCACCGGGGGAAGTGGTATCGTCTTCGTCGCAGGCACACTTGCGGGGTTCATCCCCCTAATCAATCCTCTCAGGGTTTGCGCTGGGACTACCAGAGTCTTGATCGACGGCAACTCCGCCGGACCAAATAAGAAGTAGTAGCTGAACGGTGATTTGGAGATGAGATTATCGCACTGGGTCGTTTCAATACTCCAAGACGGCCTGAATCGATGCGCGTTGTCGTCATAGGCCATCTTCTTGCACTGGACTAACACTGCGTGACGTTTAGCAAGAACTCCTCGTATGGAACATTCGAACAAGAATGCGATATCGGCGTTCCATATCCGCTCAACGGGTTGAGTGTCCCTGTAACTGAGTTCTATTTTGATCGGCCCGTTTCGCAGCTTTCCGCTCCACTCCTTGAGAAACGAACCAATCGGCCTAACTCGCTCTTCGAGACAATACAGAAGGCGTTCGGTTAAGCCCTCTTCATATTTCGAATGGTTGATCTCAAAGAATCGCGAAAAGTCATCGTCAGCCCTCGCAAAGGCGTCGTGCACGAAGCGCTCCGTCAACTCATCTTGAAGCCACGTTCGACCAGAGTGTGACTTCCCCCGAGAGGACATGATGTCATCGTAGTAAGCAATAAGATGGCTCACGCTGCTGAATCTGTCCTTCGGCAAAAGGTGCACTTCGGGCGAGCCCGTTAAGTGCTCCATGACAAGGCGAGCCCCGAGCCTCACGTCGGAGTTCGCGTCATCATTGGCGATGCGCTCAAGGTCAGTTGTGGGGCGTCCCTCCAGCGCATTCGTCAATACAGCGACAACGTCATCCTTGATTTCACTGTACCTGCTCAGGATGAATCTTTGACACGCGTTTAGCAAATCAGCATTCGATCGCAGCAAGTCAATTGCATCACGGCGGATCAGAAACCGGCGCTGTTCATCAAGGTCACTTCGATAGCCCCACTTGTCTTTGGTATTTAGACCCTCGAATAGTCTGATGAGCTCCGTTACTTGAGTGACCAGCGTCTCAGAAAACCTGCTGATTGCCGAGTCTCGTTTCGTTTGCAATTTCTTACGCTCGGTGTCCAAGATCGTGTAGGCATAATGGTCCGACTTCTCAATTGCCTGCCGGTCTTTTTCAAGCTCGTAGATCAAATCGGGTAGTTCTTGGTTCCTGGAGACCTTGCCCAGTGCATCAATCAGAGGATCCCTTAAATAAGCGAGTTTGGTATCGGCGACTCGCAGAATAGCCAAATAGGCCGAGCAGACGTCACTGCGCTGATTGTCGAAGGCAAGGTTGGAAGAATAATCGCAAGCGATCAAGAGAAGCTGCTGCTCCGGAGCTTCGTAGTTCTTTTGATGCCCGACTGTCCATGCCCACTTCCCCGTCATTAACTCTAGCAATTTTTTCAGGACCAGCGTTGAGTAAATCCCATTATTTGAAAGGACATGCAAATGCTCAAGGTTTCCCCGAGCGACTTCGTCCGCTGCGTCGCTATCTTATCCCGCCATCTCTCAACCAAACGCGTCGTCAGCGATTCGAGGAGCGGCTGATCGGGTTTTGCTCCGAGCACTGCTGTAAACAGTTCGAGTATCCGTAACGGTTCTTCGATTGAACTCAGAAAGGCTTCAGCCAGTGCGCGGTCACCCTCCAGAAAGCTCAGGTGAGCCAGTGAGCCATCGGACATCTCGCAGAGAAGCGCCTTCGCGAACTCCGTCGGAGCGGACTTCGAATAGTGATAGAGAGTCGCCTCTGCCTCTTGCTTCAGCTTGGCGATCCTGGCTTCGTGGTGGATACGCAACAGTGAAGTCAAGTGACCAGCAACATCTTTGAACAGAACAGCGCGCAGGATATCTGCGCAGCAGTAAGCACCGAAGCAATATTCATGAGCGCGCTCCGACCGCTGCCACTTTCGCGATAATGGCTTTGCAGCCACTAACTCCCAAGCTTGTTGCCCTGCTGATACTCTGTCCTTCCGTGAGAGCGAAGCAAGAATCACAGAAATGTCGCTCTTCCATTCTTCGAAATCATTCCAGACCAACTCTTTCTGCTCGTAGTCGGATCTAGCGTACTTCGATTTGAACGCAGAGAGTATCTCTTCAAAGTTCGGCATACGCCTTTCCCAAAGTGTTGGCCCTTACGGCTGATGAGACCTGATTAATTCTCGTGAGAGTCAGCCTGCGCTGAAGAATGCACTCACTTCGCCGAAGAGAGAAACGGCCTGCCGCTGTATTTGTTGTTCCGCTTCAAACCGGCGAGACTCGTCATCCGAAAGAAGATCAGGAAGCCGCGCAATTAGTGCCTCAAGCAAACCGGTGTCGATAACCAGCCGAAACAAGTACAACTGTGATACTCGGGGCATCGTGGCGCCACTGATCTCATACATCCTTCGAACCATCGCCCCCAATTCGTCAACCGCGACTGGCGTGCGAGCGACGTTGTCGTCCGACATAATGACTACGTCGTCGCGAATAATGTACTCGCACGGATTGTGTACCGCTGAATTCCTTCTCCATCCTGCGTCGCCTTCAACGAGGCCGGGATACGCACTGAGACGAGATGCCGTCTGTTTTACGAGGCTCCCGAAACTTTGCACTTCGTTTGGCGGCCGCTCTCGATTCCTTAGATAAGATAGTTCCCAAAGAGACAAGAGATAAGGTTTGTAGAGGGGCTCGATAGTTCTGAGAGCATGAAGAATCGCCTGGGCTCTGGCTTCACCGTTTGAGCGCTCGGCATCCTCAAGGAATCGCCCAGGTTCGGCAAGGAAGTCCAACAAACGCGACGGATCGCCGTGCCTCAGAACAAACCTCATCGAGACGTAAGGTAGCTGCTGATCAGCTTCGCTCATCAAACGCAGCAGCATTGAATAGCGACGATCAGCCGATGCCATCTTCTTCGTGACTGTCTTCAGATCTGTTGCAATCTCACGAACATCACAAGATCGGAATAAATCAAGCAGTGCGGGCAGAATCGCTTTCTCTCGGCTTGCGAGCGACTGCGCAACGCTACAGAGGTCCTTCTCAACAGCAGCCTTGAACGTGTTTGGAAGAGAGCCATCAAACTCCTCAGCCCTCCGCACAATCTTCGACAGCGCGAGCGGCAGCTCAGGAAGCAGTGACTCTAGCATCGTCAGTTTTGAATCGTCTCTCTTCATTTCACAGATTTACCATCAGATTGATCGGAGCGAGGCTTCCGCCAAGCCCCTGGCTTTGCCCCTCGGTAGTCAGACTTGGGGGCAGACGACGCGCGTTAGGTTCGACAAATGTCACCACCTTGCTAAATCTCGCGCTCGCGGCACGAGGACTCCTGCTCGTAGTAGGCCGCCTGTTGATCCGCCTGTTGTGCGAGGATGCGGCGTCGCTCCTCGATCGGTAATCTCATGAAGGCGAGTCGGTCCGCTACCGTGAGAGGGGCCGTTGTTTCGATGGTCTCTTCCTGAGTGTTCATGGCGTTGCTCCTTTCGCGATGAGTTTACGACATTCGAGAGTAATGGCCAAAGCGCTTGACTGGCGGGTTGCTGGTCTATGATGAGCTAAGGATGTTGGGTCCGAGGGTCGCGGTGTGAATCACGGCGGCTCCCTGTCCAGGCCGTCGCTCAGTGCGCAGGTCGCGAGTGGTTCACTAATACTTGGCGGCGCCAATACTCGCATCGAAAACGGGAAATTATTCGTACAATAGAGTCACGTCAGACGGAAATAAAAGGGGGAACTTCCGTGCAGAAGAGATGGCTTCACCTTCAATTGCTCGGTTCTGACCCGTGGGTTCTGCCGGTAAGAAACGCGATCAATCAGGCTGTGCGGGACGGGCGTATGATAGAGCCGGGGAAAGAATTCAATGAACTCTGTTCGAATGTTTCGCTTCGTCTGAGCCTGCTTCCTCGGATAGCAATCCGTATAAACAAAGCCTGGCGGTCGTTGAGCGAAGCGATCGGAGCGCGAGAGGAATGGCATGAATTCACACGCGGGAAACAAGGTTATGCGTTTCCTTGGAATCATGAGCTCACACTCGATCTCGTGTTAGACATCGATTCGTTCCTGTTCGAGATCTTCTCTAGTGCGGGGTTGATGGACACCCTATTAAAGCGAGCTTACAGAGACACACATACGCATTTCCAGAAGGTCGGAAAGCTAGGACTGACTCGAGGCGTCCTCCAACGAGAAGGAAAGGACGTAGGATGGCTTGATCGGGTCGCCGAACTGAGGAATTTCTTTATACATCAGGCGACACCATATCCGGCTGTCGAGTTGGCATCCAATGTTCCGGAGTTAATCATCTTGAGAGAGAACGTTATGTACCTCGATGACGATAGTAAGTTCGTAAGACTATCAGAACTCAGCACTATCGTCCGGGGCATCCAGGAAACCAAAGGGGCGCTTCAGAATCATCTTCTTGGGCTCTATGAGGCTTGCCACAAGGGTGACTCCAAGAGTAACCAGCAAGATCGCGGATCGGTCGATCCAAGACATGTGATCACAGACGAATACACCTTCAAAAAGCGATAGAGAAGAATCACAGGCCGAAGCGTTGTGTTCTCAAAAAAGAAAATTGACGGTGCCGATATGATCGAGAAGAAGCTGGCCAACGCCCACAACTGGAAGCATCTCGCGAGATGGAATGGCGAGGGCTTTTACGAGCTGCGCACCGAAGACACTCGCGATGTGCCGGTGAGGATGTTCCTTACGCCGCGACTGCTCCAAGACGCCGAGGACATTCTCTGTCGCCAGATCGTCAACGCGACTCGGTTCCCAGGCGTGAAGCTCGTAGTTATCACGCCCGATGTTCACTACGGCTACGGCGTGCCCGTGGGCTGCGTGATCTTGACTGATTCGTCCGACGGTGCGATCGCGATGGGGCCCGTAGGCTATGACATCGGCTGCGGAATGGTCAGCGCGAAGAGCGATGTTCAAGTTGATGCCGCTACGCCCGAGCGAAGACTCGAGTTCAATCGCGAGGTGATGAAGCGGGTCGACCTCGGCGCGGGCGGCAAGAGCTTCAAACTTGGCACTGTCGATCGACGCGAGTTTGATAATCTCGTTCACGGTGGCGCTGAGTATTACGTCGAGAAGTACGGCGCTACGTTTGATCGCTCGCTCGCTGAACGGCATCGCATGCCGGTGGATGATGACTGGCAGCCACCGCTTGGAGCTCGAGGCAAGCCGGAGCGCGGGTTCTCGCAGCTTGGTTCGCTCGGTGGTGGCAACCACTTCATCGAGCTGCAGCGTTGCGAAGAGACCGGGACGCTGTTCGTGCAAGCGCACACCGGGTCGCGAGGCTGGGGGCACGGGTTGGCGACTAACTACTTCGACCTGGCGCGCGCGGAGAAGCCAGCCGAGATTACGGATCTCGACCTTGGTTACTTTACGCCGGACTCGGAGCACTACCGCAGCTACTTGAACGCTGTGGCCGCGGGCGGGAACTTCGCGATCATCAACCGCCTGATCATCTTCGAACAGGTGGCCGAAGCGTTCGAGAAGGTGTTCGGTTCTGAGATGGAATTGATCTATGAAATCTCTCACAATCTCGTCCAGAAGGAACGGCACCCTGAGTTTGGCGAGGTGTGGGTGCACCGCAAGGGTGCCACGCGAGCATTTCCCGCGAGGCATCCGGCGCTCGAGGGAACGATGTGGGAAGCCGACGGGCATCCGGTGTTGATTCCCGGCTCGAATAAAGATTGGAGTTACGTGTTGCGGCCGGCAGCGGGCGCGGTGAAGAGCGGATACTCAGTGAATCACGGAGCAGGCCGGCGCATGTCGCGCGGCGAAGCTGGAAGGACTCTGAACCAGCGCAAGATTGACGACGAGTACGCGGCGGCCGGCATTCTGGTGAACGTGGATGGCCGCGTTCCGATCGACGAAGCAGCGCCGTGCTACAAGCCGTCAGAAGAAGTGGTAGCAGCGGTAGTCGGCGCCGGGCTTGCGACGATCGAATACAGTCTGTGGCCGCTTGCCTCGCTGAAGGGTACTGAAGGCGCCGGAGGACGGCGACGAAGGCAGTCACGAAAGTCACCCCTCTAGCATAGACGCTTACTGACAAACCAAGACTCGGGAGAAGGGAGGTTCAAGGCTCGATGTACAAGAAAATCTTCGTGATCAATGATCATTCGAAATGCGAACAGACGTATAAGGAATCAATCGAGTACCTCGAAACACAGCCAGCCCTGGAGGAAAAGGTCGCAACGCATATCTGGACCTATCGGGAGACCGCTGATCTCGTTCCGCAAACTACTACCAACTTTGGGTCTGGGCACTTTTTCCCTTACGCCGAGTCGGTTTACGAAGTAGAGAGTTCTTGCGAACTCGCCCTTCAGGGTTTCTACAGACAAGCATTGGCAGGGCTTAGGTCGGTTTTGGAATTGGGTCTTTTGAGCGTTTACTTTGATGTGAACGATACTGCGCATATAGACGTTCAAAACTGGCTAGCTTCGCTTGAGCAAACTCCACGTAGGAAGAAGATCTTCGACCGATTATGCGGGTTAGACACTTTTCGCCAATTCGACCGGCGGTTCAACCTCCTGCAACGCATTCAAGATAGTTTTGGTATGCTGGACCGTTATGTTCACACGCGAGGTTATGAACACTCTGGCAGCGCATTGAATAGAGCAAACTTTAATAGGTTCTCTGAGACATCCCTCAAGCACTATTGTGACTCGTTGGGGGTTGTAGTGCGCGATGTGATTGTCGTTATGCTCTTGAAGTATCCAATTGGCCTGCAGCCTCTTCCGTTGACGTCGAAATTCGGCCTCAACGGTCCAGTTGGAGGCTTGTTGGAGAACCACCAGGTTGAACTTATGAGGTGTATTCTGGAACCTAGTGAGAAACAATACCTGCAGGAATTGAGTGACCAAAATGAGGCGGTACAGCGAACCGTTCGGCACATCGAGCAGCTTCCTGATCTAAGTGAGGAACAATGGACGCAACAAGCGGCCGAGTGGGAGGAGCAAAAGAAGGCCCTTCTATTCAAGAACTGAAGCTGTGCAACTTGATCTAGGAACGCAAACATACTGGTCAGGCTGTAGTGATTATTATTGACGGATCATTTGGAGAAGGAGGCGGGCAGATTCTGCGCACGTCGGTGGCGCTTTCGCTGGTGACGGGCAAGCCGTTTCGCATCGAGAACATTCGCGCGGGGCGCAAGAATCCGGGGCTTCTAAGGCAACACCTCACCGCGGTGAACGCTGCGACTGAGATCTCGCGGGTCGAGGTCACGGGTGCGGCCATCGGCTCTCGCGAGCTGACGTTCGCACCCGGCAGCGTTGTAGCCGGCAACTACGCGTTTGCGGTTGGAACCGCGGGAAGCACGACGCTGGTGCTGCAGACGGTGCTGCCGGCAATGCTGGTAGCGAGCGGTAAGAGCAAGTTGATCCTTGAAGGCGGCACCCACAATCCGTTCGCTCCGCCGTTTGATTTTCTCGAGAAGGCTTTCCTGCCGCTGGTGAATCGAATGGGTCCGCGCGTCACGGCTGAACTCGAACAGCCGGGCTTCTACCCAGCAGGCGGCGGCCGGATGAGCGTGACGATTGAACCGGCGAACGCGCTGAAACGGTTGGACCTTCCAATTCGCGGAGAAGTGCTAGCTCGACGAGCGAAGGCAGTAGTCGCGAATCTTCCAATCAGCATCGCCGAACGCGAGTTGAAGGTGATCGCGCGGAAGATGTCCTGGCCTCGCGAATGGATGAAGGCCGAATCGGTCGAACGGTCGCCCGGTCCCGGCAACGTCGTGACTATCGAGATTGAATGCGAGCACGTGACTGAGGTCTTCACCGGGTTTGGCGAACGCGGACTTCGCTCGGAGGCGGTCGCGGAGAAAGCGGTGCAGCAAGCGCGGCGGTATATTGGTTCGGAAGCAGCAGTGGGAGAATACCTGGCGGACCAGTTGTTGATTCCGATGGCGATGGCCGGTATCGGGAGCTTCAATACGTTGCCGCTCTCTCGACACGCGACGACTAACATCGAGGTGATTGGCAAATTCCTCGACGTCGCGATCGAGTGTTCGCAGTTGGCGGATCGAGTGTGGAAGGTGGATGTGGGGGATGGCGTGACGGATGCTGTGTGAGAGTTAAGTCCGGCTCACCAGCACCAGTGCCTCTCCCATCTCCGGTTGAGCAACTCCGTCAGGAGTTGAATGTTTATAGAGGCGTTTCGTTCGGCGGTACGCACCCCAGCGGGGTGCTATGTCGGCCGCTCCCTGAATTACGAAGTTAACACGGCACATTGCACCCCGCTGGGGTGCGACTCTCGCGCGGACCTCGTTTCTATAAACATCGCACCCCTGCGGGGTGCCTTACCCAACTGAGTTGTAATCGCGTGGAACTTATCGCGAGGAGCGACGTAAGACATAGTTCGAAAAAATAGTTCTTGTAAAAGTTTGCAAGACTCCTTTATAGTTTCATTCGTGCTGAGGAGAATTAGTTCGATGATGTTCAAGGGACAAAACACAAGATCGATGACGCGCATTGCGGCGTGGCGGTCACGTGCGTCCTTTGGGCTCGCCTGCCCGTGCGCGCCATCATTAGGCGTCAATACGCTGAGTTACGTGAATATCATAGGTACCACGAAATCGGCAGAACACAGGTTCTCCGATTGTTCACGACGGCAGCGTTGATCCAGCGGGAGCGGATTCCCGCTCCCAAAATCTCAAGACCCAGTTCGATAAAAGAGACAAAAGGAGCGGGCCGTTTCTCCGCTTTGTGTGCGGAAGGACTCGCTCCTTTTGTTTTTTGACAACCGAATAGAAGCAAGATCTTCGAAACGCTGAGCTGGCAGAGTGGCATTGCACCTGACTGTAGATCAGGCGACCCGAGCGGTCATTGGAGGTTCGATTCCTTCGCTCAGCATGGACGCAGCATGGACTTTAGTCTGTGGCTGGATTCACATTGGGGAGTCGGAAAGCCACACAGACTGAAGTGCATGCTACACAGGCTACCACGGGAGCATGGTGTAACAGGCAGCATGGCGGTCTCCAAAACCGTTGATGGAGGTTCGACTCCTCCTGCTCCCGCTTCGCGGAGGGTTCGCATAACTGGCAGTGCACCGGTCCCGAAAACCGGCGGGCTTCGGCCTGTGAGAGTTCGAATCTCTCACCCTCCGCCAAAGAATCGAGGATAGAGGATTGAGAATAGAGGACCGCGACCGAGTTTTATCGTTCGATCGTCCATCGTCAATCCTCAATTCTCGTCGCAGGAGGCGTCGCCTAATGGTATGGCAGCGGCGTGCTAAGCCGCCGGGTGAATTCCTGTGCAGGTTCGACTCCTGCCGCCTCCGCTGAGAATCGAGGGTTGAGGATGGACGATCGAAGATCGAGGAGCACTTGCCATCCTCAATCTTCAATCCTCGATCTTCGATCCTCGAGTTTACCGGCGTGGCCCAACCTGGCAGAGGCACTGGTCTTAGAAACCAGTTGATGAGGGTTCGAATCCCTCCGCCGGTACCACAGAAATTGCGAATCTCGAATTGCGGATTTCGAATCGCACCCGGTTGCCAAATTCGCAATTCGAGATTCGCAATTCGAGATGCTCGTTATGTGCTGGCGTGACCCAATCGGTAGAGGTGACTGGCTCAAACCCAGTTTGATGAAGGTTCGAATCCTTCCGCCAGCACCAGGTGAATCGCAGATTTCAGATTCCAGATTTCAGATTCGAGATTTCAGATAAGCCTGGATCGAGATCCGAGAAATCTGAAATCCGAAATCTGAACTCTGAACTCTGAAATCCAAGATTTGAGATCCGAGATCCGCGATTTGAGATCTGAGATTGGCAAGCGGCTTCGTTGGTCTAGTGGAATGACATCGCCTTGCCATGGCGAAAGCGTGGGTTCGATTCCCGCACGAAGCTCCAAAGGTACACGCGCGTAGCCAAGTTGGTTAAGGCGCCGGTCCGCAAAACCGGTCATCGTGAGTTCGAATCTCACCGCGCGTTCTTGATGCGGAGATGGAGCAGGAACCAGGCTCGGCTGGCTCATAACCAGCAAATCATCCGGTGAGACTCCGGACTCCGCTACCAATTCGTGATGCGTGATGCGCGAAACGTGAAACGTGAGGCGTGATGCGTGAAGAGGAGAGTTTGCGGGAGTGATGCAACAGGCAGACATCACTCGCTTAAAACGAGTGTCTTAGGAGTTCGATTCTCCTCTCCCGCATTGAAATGTCCGACAAACTTCAGTTTGTCGCTGGTCTCCTAACGGGGCGACCAGAATCAGCGACAAACTGAAGTTTGTCGGACTGAAACGGGGATGAATGCAAAGCGGTCGAGCAACAGGTTTTTCAAGCCTGGCTTAGAGAGTTCAAGTCTCTCCATCCCTGCCACAGTCGCTTGCGAACGTAGCTTAGCTGGATAAAGCGTCTGGCTGTGGACCAGAAGATCGCGAGTTCGAGTCTCGCCGTTCGTACTTGTTCCGGGATGGTGTAAGTGGCAACACGCCGGTCTCTGAAATCGGAGAGTGAAGGTTCGAGGCCTTCTCCCGGAGCCATTCTTTGAAGCACGCCGCCTTGGTGTAACTGGCAACACGTCCGCCCGATTAGCGGAAGAGTCCGGGTTCAATTCCTGGAGGCGGTACTTATGGCGTCGTAGGCAAAGTGGCTAAGCCGCCTGTCTCTCGAACAGGAGATTGCGGGTTCGAGTCCCGCCGACGCTGCCACGGGGATGTAGCAAAGCGGCCAATGCACCTGGTTGTCGACCAGGCTATCGAGGGTTCGAGTCCCTTCATCCCCGCTTGAATTGCTGGCGTGGCCGAGCGGAAGTAGGCGCTGCTCTTCTAAAGCAGTCAACGCGGGTTCGAATCCTGCCGCCAGCATCATGCGCCCGAAGCTTTGATGGCGAAGCACAGGTTTCTTAAACCTGGGAGGAGGGTTCGAGTCCCTACGGGCGCACCAGAAAGAGATTGCGAATGTCGAATTTCGAATTGCGAATCTGAAATTCAGATCCCTAATTCGCAATTCGCAAGTCGCAATAGGGTTCGCTCCGGTAGCTCAAATGGCAGAGCGGCAGGCTTATACCCTGCAAGCACCAGATCAGTGCGCGATCCGAGTTCGAGTCTCGGCCGGAGCATGAGAATTGCGGATTGCGGATTTGATTTCCGTACGCGATTCGAAATTCGCAATCCGAAATTCGAGATTCGCAATTCTTTTCGGGCCGGAAGCTCATCAGGATGAGTTCTCGACTTTTAATCGAGGGGTAGTGGGTTCGACTCCCACGCGGCCCATTATTCGAATTGGCGATTGCCGATTGCTGATTGTCGATTGTGTAGGTCAGACGCCGGGGTGCAATTGGCAATCGGCAATCGGATATGTGATAGGCCCGCGAAGCTCAGAAGGCGGAGCGCTCGATCGGTAATCGAGAGGTGGCGAGTTCAATTCCCGCCGCGGGCTCTGGAGGGACGACGGCAGACGAACGACTGACGACCGCCGTCAGTCATCGTTCGTCGGTCATTGTTATGGCGAAGATTCTTCCGATCGTGACGGCGGACGCGCAAAGGCGCCACGCAGAGTGTCGCTTTAGAATCCTTGTGCGCAAGCTTGCGGCGATCAAGAAGTCTCGCGGCTGGGTAGCTCAGACGGCAGAGCGCCGATCTCATAAGTCGGTCGCCGGCGGTTCGATTCCGCCCCCAGCCATCAACGATTGAGTTTATTCGGGCGTAGCTCAGAGGCAGAGCATCCGGCTGTTAACCGGACTTGCGGAGGTTCGAGTCCTCCCGCCCGAGCTCTTTCGGGGTCAAGGCTTGATGGAAAGCCGCCTGCCTTGGGAGCAGGAGAGTCCGAGTTCGACTCTCGGGACCCCGACTTGAAAATGGGGACTAGATGTTGTTGGCGGCATGCGGGTCCTGCAAACCCGACGGATGGGTTCGAGACCCATAGTCTCCACCATAGTGCTGCCGTGGCCGAATGGAGCAGGCGCGAGTTTCCTAAACTCGTCGACGCAGGTTCGAATCCTGCCGGCAGCTTGGTAAGAGCCCGCGTAGCTCAACGGAAGAGCGACACCCGCGGTGAGGGTCTTATGCGAGTTCGAGTCTCGTCGCGGGCTCCAAGTAAAACAGAGGTCAGAGGTCAGAAGTCGGAGGTCAGAAGTGAGCGAGATGTTATACAAACCAAAAGCAAAGCCGCTCGGTGGTAAGAGCTACGGTCACATCGCGCACTTGCCTGGCTCTCGAATGGGACCCGGCGATCACAAGTGTCACGAGGGTCAGAAGCGCATCGCGACTGAGCAGTCTCGTGATTGTCACGACGTGGTCATCGTTCAAGAGAAGCTTGATGGATCGAACGTCGCGGTTGCGAGGCTTGATGGAATGCTTTTTCCGCTGTCGCGGTCGGGCTACCTGGCCAGTAGTTCGCCTTACGAACAGCACTAGAGATTCGCCGAGTGGGTCTACGCGAATCAAGACCGCTTCATGCTCGTGCTGCAAGACGGCGAGCGTCTGTGCGGCGAGTGGCTGATGCAAGCACATGGCACTCGGTACGCGTTGAAGCACGAGCCATTCGTCGCGTTTGACTTGATGACCGGAACTCGACGCGGGATATACGACGAACTGGTGTCGCGGGTTAATTCCGCCGGGTTCATCACGCCGTCGGTAATTCACCGGGGAGGGCCGCTGAGCATCGAGCAAGCTCTGCTGCTGCTCGGTGAGTTCGGGTTTCACGGCGCGCTGGATAGGGTGGAAGGAGCGGTGTGGCGCGTCGAACGAAATCCCCTGGCGAATGAAGGCCGCGGAAGCGAGCGTCGCTGTGAGGTGGATTTCCTGGCGAAGTTCGTCCGACGCGACAAGGTGGATGGAGTTTACCTGCCGGAGATGTCCGGCAATGAAGCAGTGTGGAACTGGCGGCCTTGATTCGTGCTGACGTTCCATGCCGACAATAGAGGATAGAGGATAGAATTCTCCGAGGCCGATGCTCGATCTTCGATCCTCAATCCTCGATTCTCGAATCACGGTTGGGAAGCTCATTAGGAAGAGCGCTGGTGTGAAGCTCCAGAGGCAGCCGGTTCGAATCCGGCCCCAACCACCATCATTGCGAAGTGGTGTAACCGGCAACACGCTCGGCTTTGACCCGAGAGATTCCAGGTTCGACCCCTGGCTTCGCAGCTTGCGGACGTGGCTGAATGGATTTAGGCGCTTGTCTTCGAAACAAGTCTATGCGGGTTCGAGTCCTGCCGTCCGCTCTGTTTGAATACGACTCCGTAGCTCAGATGGAACCAGAGCGTCGCTCTACGAAAGCGAAGGTCGCGAGTTCGAGTCTCGCCGGAGTCTCTGTGCTTCGTTGGTCTAGTCGGTTATGACTCCGGTCCTGTAAACCGGCAGCGTCGGTTCGAATCCGGCACGGAGCTCTTTGAGAGGTTCAGAGTTCAGCCTTCAGGCTGCAGTTCGCGCGCAAGTTGAAGCCTGGACTCTAACCTTAAGGAAGTTGATAAGTTTAGAGTTCAGCCTTCAGGCTGCGGTTCGCGCGCAAGCTGAAGCTTCGACTCTAAGCCTCAAGCCTCGTTGGTCTAGCGGCTATGACCTCGGTCTTCCAAACCGATGGCGTGAGTTCGACTCTCACACGAGGCTCTTTGGGGAGCGCATCCTTGCCTGCGTTTGAAGCGAGGATCGAGGATCAATGAAACCGGAAGCAGGCAAGGATGCCTGCGCTCCCAGGTTGAGGTCGGGTGGCCTAATGGTAGGGCGCCGGTCCTACAAACCGGACGTGAGAGTTCAATTCTCTCCCCGACTACTGGCCCCGGTCAGATTTGCCGGTGTAGCTCAATGGGAAGAGCGACTGTCTCGTAAGCAGTAGAAATCAGTTCGAATCTGGTCGCCGGCTCCAGCATAGTGAGTTGACTGTATGCCACTAACAAGAAGAGTTCTGCTGCTGAACGCTTCTTACGAGGCGCTCGGTATCGTCACCATACCTCGCGCGGTCCGCCTGGTATGGAAGGGCTCGGCTGAAGTCGTCGAGTTGGACGGCGATCGTGTGCTTCGCTCGCAGCACTTTGTGTTTCCTACGCCGAGTGTGATTCGACTGATCGAGTACATCGACGTGAGAGGACGACAGGGGCGCTCGAGCACCAAGCGCTCGCGCATTCTCTCCCGCGACCGGTACCGCTGCCAGTATTGCGGAATGAAGGGCGGCGCTTTCGATCTGACGATCGATCACATCGCGCCGCGATCGCGCGGCGGTCAAACTACCGCGGGGAACCTGTGCGCTGCCTGCTTTCCTTGCAATCAGCGGAAGGGCAACCGCACGCCCGAAGAAGCACGGATGCCTTTGTTGGCAAATCCGGCCGCGCTGACTTACGGGATGGAGCGAGCCGAGATGCGTCACGCCGCCGAGTCTCGTGCCGAGTGGCGCAAGTATCTCTTCCTGGAAGACGCCGGCGTTGCGGTGGCGTAACAACCGACCTGGGAGCGCGGGCATCCCTGCCTGCATGGCGACGCTCAAGAAGAGGCAGGCAGGGATGCCTGCGCTCCCAGGTCCATCTTATCTATGGATTCAGCTTGCATAGAGGTGTAAGATTGTCATTGCGGACGCAGTAACGAAAGCCGCCCAGGCTCGATCGAACCTCAGCCACCTTCGAGAGGAGCTATGGAGATAACGCACCAATCACCTCATCAAATCACTCGAACCCACGACGTCGCCGTACACTACGGCCAAAGCGACGTCGATACGATCCGTGAGCAGATCGAGCAAACCGAAGCTATGAAGAGGCGATGGCTCTTTCTGGCTATGATCATCAGCATCGCCGCGCTCGTCGGAGCGATCGTACTATTGTCAACGAACTACGCGCTCTATTCGTCGAGCGAATCGGACAAAAAGAAACTCACCCAGGAAAACGCAGCGCTCAAGTCGCGAGTGGATCAGACTCAACAGCAACTCGACACCAGGAACGCCGAGGATGCGAAACAGTCTGAAACTCGCGCTGACGCTCAGTCGAAGCTGCAGAAGCTGTTGCCTGCAATTCTTCGGGGCAACCCGAGCCCGGGTGAAGTCGCCAGCTTCGCGAGAATGGTCCACGCCCTCCCCAACGGTCGTGTGGAGCTGGACTCAAAGCCTCCCGATAAGCTGTTCCGAAACTGGAGGGCTAACCTAGGCTCGACGACGGAAACCTATACGCTTGTGGGCGGGTTCGTCGATGGCAAGTGGGTCGTGTACTCGAACCTCGTGGCTCGTAGATGAACCGCACTCTTCGCCGGCAACAGGCGCACTTCTAGACTCCGGTTCGAAGCCGCGGACTCCTTCCGTGCTCGTTAAGCCTTCGGCGCTTCGAGGACGACCTTCTGCTTGTGCTCGTCGAAGTACAACACTCGTCCTTCACGATACGACTGCACGCTCATGCCGATGGTCACCATCGCCTTGTAACCCGTCAATGCGTCGAGCACCGGCTTCTCGCGGGTTCGCACGCATCGCAGGAAGTTCTCCATGTGCGACTCGCGCGGCTCGCAGTTGAGCTTCACTTCGGCCGCGCCGTACTTGTCCTGAAATTGCTGCTTCGCGATGCGCGACGGCGTGACTGTGATGGAGTCGACTTTGCCTTCGAACCTTCCGTCCGGGACCATCATAATGGTTCCTTCGTGGCCGCGAATGAGCCCGGGGATATGCGTCTCGTTCGCCATCGACGAGCTGAGCACCAGCGTATGACCTTGCGCGTAGTCGGCCATTAGATTGAACGTGTCCGGGACCTCGCGCTCGTCTTTGAAGATGTATGTGCCGCCGCTCGCCATCACGCGATATGGAAACTGAGGCTCGCCCCAGCAAATATTCAGCGGCGCCATCACGTGATAAAACAAATCGGTCGCGATGCCGCCCGAGTAGTCCCAGTACTTGCGAAAACGGAAGAAGCGGTCGCCGTCATATTTTCGTTTGGGCGCGTCGCCGAGCCACGTCTTCCAGTCGATGAAGTCTTCGCCTTTGCCTTCGGGCCCCGCGGCGGGATCGATCTTCCAGTTCCATTCGCCCCCGGTCGAGTTGCGATGATAAGAGCCCTGGCTCATTATCAGTTTGCCGATCATTCCGTCTTGAATTGCCTTGCGCGCTTTCCACCATTGATCTGAGCTGGTGGTCTGCGACCCGACTTGAAGGACGCGGCCGCTGGCTTTCACCTTCTCGTAGACTCGCTTTGCCTCTTCGATGGTGTGAGTCATCGGCTTCTCGAGATATACGTCTTTGCCTTTGTCCATCGCCTCGATCGCAATGCGCGCGTGCCAGTGATCGGGAGTCGCTATGATCACCGCGTCGACCTCCTTGCGTTCGAGTATCTCGCGATAGTCTAGAAATCCTTCGCACTTGGCGGTCTCTTTTGCTTTGTTCAAACGCTTAGCATAAACATCCGAGACCGCGACCACCTTGGCCGGAGTGTTGGGCTGCTCGCCAGTCTTCATAACCCATTCGAGCAGGTCGTTGCCGCGGCCGCCGACGCCGATCAAGGCGACGTTGATGTTGCCGTTCGCCCCCGGCACGTTGCCTGACACGGCGGGCGCCCGGCCAAACACTTTTATTGCCGCGCCCGCGCCGATGGCAGACTTAACGAAGTCTCTGCGATTCAGTTTGTTCCACATGATGATCTCCCGATTGAAGGCATTGAGTTCAAGCTTCAGCCTGCCAGCGGTTCGCCGGCAACCTGGAGGTTGGACTCGGAGCGTTTGCGGGCAATATATGACACAACGTGGCCGGTGATATCAAGGCGAGAGCAGTGATCGACGTAGCTTGATTGACCGGGCTCGGATGGTAGAATCTAAACGGTTCAAAGTTCCGCGTTTAGGGTTTCTGGTTTCTGGTTTAGCATCTAGGATTCAAAGGTAGAGAACGTTATCAACCACAAGCTCATACTTATCCCGCGAACGTTAGCCAGAAACTAGAAACCAGAAACCAGAAACCCTGAACCCCAATAGGAGACAGATATGAAAAACCTAAGCGACCGTGTAGCGATCATCGGGATGGGTTGCACCAAGTTCGGCGAACACTGGGACAAGAGCGAAGAAGACTTGATAGTCGAAGCCGCTTACGAAGCCTTCGAAGATGCGGGCGTCGAGCCTGCTCAAATCGAAGCCGGATGGGTCGGCACGCTTGTGTCGGGCATCTCCGGACAAGCGCTCTCGCGGCCTTTGAAGCTCCAGTACATTCCGATCACTCGGGTCGAGAACATGTGCGCGACGGGTCAGGACGCGCTGCGCAACGCTGCGTTCGCCGTTGCCGCGGGAGCTTACGATCTGGTGCTGGTCGTGGGGTTCGAGAAGTTGAAAGACTCGGGCTATTCGGGATTGCCCGGTGCTGCTTCGAGCGTGATCGGCGCCGGCAACACCGCGCCCGGAGCGTTCGCACTTTCGGCGAATCGCTACTTCCACAAGTACGGCGCAGGCAAAGAAGAACTGGCAAAGATCTCGGTCAAGAACCACTACAACGGCGCGCGCAACAAGAAGGCTCACTTTCAAAAAGAGATTACCCTCGAGCAAGCGATGAAAGCCCCGATGATCGCGTCCCCGCTCGGATTGTTGGATTGCTGCCCGACTACTGATGGAGCAGCGGCAGCAATCATAACTCGCACGGAGCTTGCGCCGAAGTTCAACAAGAACTTCGTGACGATCAAGGCGATGGGGCTCGCGGTCGGGCCGGGCACTGGAAGGATGGATTCGGATTTTGACTTCACCAGTTTTCCTGAAACGAAGATGGCGGCCAAACAGGTCTACGATCAACTGGGAATCAAAGACCCGCGCAAAGAAGTGAGCATGGCCGAGGTGCACGATTGCTTCTCGATCACCGAGATGATCATCTACGAAGACCTGGGCTTTTCTGAGCCGGGCAAAGCGAAGATCGATATCGATTCAGGCGCGTTCACGTTGAAGGGTGACTTGCCTGTAAACACCGACGGGGGTTTGAAGTCCTTCGGTCACCCAATCGGCGCGAGCGGCTTGCGGATGCTCTACGAGATCTATCATCAACTATTGGGCAAAGCCGGCGAACGCCAGGTGAAGGATATGAAGCTCGGGCTTGCGCACAATCTTGGCGGGAATCCGGGATCGTTTACGTGTTCGATTATCGCTCTGGGCCATTCATAGAATGGCCTCGACGCGTTCTAAGAGCGCACACGCTTCAAAGCTTCGCGAAGGAGGTGTTGCCATGAACATGAAGAAGATAGGAGTGTGTACTCTTGTTCTTTCGGGTGCCCTCCTTCTGTGTAAGGGCGGCTCCAGGAACGAAGAGAAAACACGACTTCTCCAGGAGATTCAGAGCATAATCGAAGAAGATGACCGCAAGACCGAACGCCTGTTCAAACCACCGCAATAGGTTCAAGAAGAGTGTTTAATTTTCTGATCGTGAGGTGAGGAATGGATAGCAAGGAAGTTCTCGAACAAGCACTGCGCCTAAATCAGAAGAACGGTTTATCGTCGTCGAAGGCCTGCTTAGAAGTCTCGACGAGCCAGACCGAGAGCTAGACGCCTTATGGGCGGAGGAAGCGGAGCTGAGGCTTAGGGCTTACAGGTCCGGAAAACTAGCAGGCGTCTCGTTGGAAGATGTCTTCCAGGACGAAGAATGAAGATGGTTTTCTCGGATTATTGGGTGGAAAGGATTGAAGGATAACCGTCGGCGAAGTAGCGGCGTCGGGTCACGTCGGCAAGAAACGGAAACTGACTATGGCCACCAGTCGCGCCAGATATGAAGAGCATCAGTTCAGCAAGGTTATCCCTGGTGACATAGAGGCCGTCCGGAAACTAATCTCCGAGGTGATCGAAGATTTCGGCTACACCCTGCTGGGCGCCAATCCCATCCAGGCTAAGCGAAGACGACAAAGGAACCTGTTCACTGCCACGGTTCTGGAGTGCGAAACCCAGCTCACCATAGCGCTGAAACCTATAAGCGATGTCTCTACCCTCGCTACATTCGATTACGGCGTCGAGTATCTATTCAAGAAAGGCGATAGACGGACTCTGGAGCGCGAAGCGGATGCGATCATCGCTGTGGCTACGACGCCGGCGAGCAGCGCCTTCTGTTCGGCCTGTGGTACTGAAAATGATGGCGGGGTGCGCTTTTGCAGGGTGTGCGGAACACCGGTCGCTCGACAAGCGCTGTTGCCGGAGCTTGAGTTGATGCAAATGTCGGCGCGGACGAGCGCGGCACACCTGGAGGTTACTCTGGCCCTTGTGTTTGAACTGCTACGCTCGCCAGCGCTTTGCCGTTTATTCTGTTCGGCCCGCGCGGAGTAGTTCAATTGGGCTGGGGGTTGTTTGCATTTGGCGAGCTTCTGGTCACGCTGATTTTGCTACAAGGAATCCGTCGGCTGCACAGCGCGGTGGTTCCTACGGCCGCCGAACGACACGGACAAGAGGACATGCCGCGAGCTATCCCGACAGAAGCGAGAGCCTCTTTGCTGCCGCAGCAGTTCTCAGTCACCGAAGGCACAACAGAGTTAATGGACTCCGCGGAAGCCCCGATCTCAGCTCGGCCGGCCAAAACCACCGACTCGACATAAAGCTTGAACATATGGCGAGAGCCTGTGGGCGCTTGCTCGGTCAGCATCCTGTGTCGAAGCGACAAGGGCGCCACCGTGGTGCGCCCCTACAGATGGCCTTACGCTTCTGAGAACTTCCTGACACGTGCTATCATTGCGCCGCTTGCGGAGGCCCAAAATGGCTTACATTCTCAGCGAAGAAGAACAACTCATCCTCGCCACCGTCAAGAAGTTTCTCGACAAAGAGGTCGCTCCGGTTGCGTCCGAACTCGAACACAACAACGAGTACCCGACCGAGATTGTCGAGGGGATGAAGAAGCTCGGCTTGTTTGGCGCGAACATCCCTGAGCAATACGGCGGGTTGGATTTGAGCTACACAGTGTTCGCGATGATCTTCGAGGAAATCTCACGGGTGTGGATGGGGCTTGCCGGGATCCTCGGCACTCATTGTGTGCTGGCCGACGTAATCTCGCGATTCGGCTCCGAAGATCAGAAACGCAAGTTCCTTCCCATCATGACCACCGGCGAGAAGCGAGGGGCAATCTGCCTGTCCGAGGCCCACGCCGGCACTGACCTTCAAGCGATCAAGACCACTGCCGAGCGACGCGGCGATCACTATTACATAAACGGCTCGAAGATGTGGATCACCAACGGCCGACGCGCGGAAATCATGCTGCTGCTCACGAAGACCGACAAGAACGCGAAGCCGGCGTACGCGGGAATGAGCGCGTTCATCGCCGAGAAAGGCGAGCCCGGTTTGACGGTAAGTCGAGACATCGACAAGCTCGGATACAAGAGCCTCGAAACCTGCGAGTTGTTGTTTGAGAACTTCCGCGTGCCGGCTGAGAACCTGATCGGCGGCCGCGAAGGCGAAGGTTTCAAGCACGTGATGACCGGTCTCGAGAGCGAGCGCATCAACGTCGCCGCTCGCGGCCTGGGCATCGCGCGAGCGTCATTCGAGGAAGCGATCAAGTACTCACAGGAAAGGCACACGTTCGGCAAACCGATCTGCGAGCACCAGGCGATTCAACTAAAGCTCGCCGACATGGCCACGAAGATCGAAGCCTCGCGATTGCTCGTCTACGCGGCGGCCGAGAAGAAGGACCGCGGTGAGCGCTGCGACCTCGAAGCCGGAATGGCCAAGCTGTTCGCAACGGAGACCGCTCAGGAGTGCTCGCTTGAAGCGATGCGAATTTTCGGCGGCAACGGCTACGCGAAAGACTTTCCAGTCGAGCGCTACTATCGCGACGCGCCCCTGCTGATCATCGGCGGCGGAACCAACGAGCTTCAGCGACTAGTCATAGCACGCAACCTGCTCAAAAAATACTCGACAAACGGTCCCGGTCCCCAGACAAGATAGATAGGAAGGGAAGTAGCGCTGACGTCTCAGGCACCTCCCACCAGGACGTCGTCAACGCATCTCTGACTCGAGAGTTCTCCCCGCGCAAATCCGTTTCTGGTAATCGAAACCAGGACGCTACGTACAAGACGTCATGAAGAAGCAACGAAAGACCTCGCGCTCAAAATTTGAGGCCGGCCAACTTGCAAGCGACGCTGCCTTCTGGGTGTCCGTGTCGCTGCTGGTCGTGGTGCCGCTCGTGTTCAGCCGCTGGGTCAACGCCATATACGCTCTGCCGAAATTTGCCGTCTTGCTCACCGGTTCATCGGTACTGGTGCTTCTGCTAATCCTGACGGCCTTGAAGCCATCACGCAATGAGACGTGGGGGCGCATCGTCAAATCGCGGTATGCGAAAAGTGTTTGCTTATACTTCGTTGCTATTGCGATTTCTACAATCTTCGGCGTAGCGTCGCTCGTCTCGCTTTTTGGCAGCAACAGCAACTTTATGGGATTGATAGCGCGGCTGTGCTTTCTTGTCTGCTTCATAAGCTTAATAGCAAGCATAGGCGCGAGCGAGAAACGATTGCTAACCACGCTGTGGGCGATGGCGTTAGCGGGAGGGCTGGTGGCGGCATATGCGTGCTCGCAATTCTTCGGCTTGGATCCGTTCGTATCTTCGAGCGTCTACACATTTGATTCGGATGGAGCCAAAATTGTCCGAGTGGGCAGCAGCATCGGGCATGCGGACCACCTTGGCAACTTCCTTCTCTACACGACTTCATTAAGTTTGGGGCTTGCGTTCGTCTCGCGAGGCGGAGCGCGCCTGGTTGCCTCCGCGGCAACGTTGCTTTCAATTGCCGCCATAGTCTGTAGCGGAACGCGCGGAGCCTGGCTCGGAATCATTGTGGGCATAGGCGCGATGGCGCTGCTGGAATTGAAAGTCGAAACCGCAAAAAGGATTCTGGCAGATAAAGGTCAATTGAAACGAGTCATCACGGTCGCCTGCGTTCTGCTGACAGCGACTGTTCTAATCGCTTTCAGCCCCTCGTCGCGCAGCATAATCGAACGCGCGAAACTTATGATGACCGAGGGCGCATCGTCGTCCGGTCGCTTACTCTTGTGGAGCGACTCCATCAAGATGATACCGAGATTTGCCATCGTCGGCTGCGGACCGGAAGGATTTCGCAAAGCTTTCCCTGTGTACAAATCTGAACAGCTTGCGCAGCTTTCTCCGAGAGCGAATAACGAGAGTCCACATAATGCTTATCTCGAGACTGCAATAAGCTACGGCCTGCCGGGAGCCGCCGTTTACGTTCTAATCATCGCATACGCGATGGCCCTTATGTTACGGACGCGGCGCCACGCCAGATCGCAAAGCTGGCGAATCATCACCACCGGCTTGCTTGCGTCTTTCTTAGCTGTGCTGAGCCATAACATTTTCATCTTCGATCAGATTTCCACAGGCTTGTATTTTTTCGCGCTGTTAGCCATTGCGTTCGTTTTGCCTGATATTGCCGGCGAGAGAGCGTCTCAAGATAAGGCTGGACCGCGAATCCAGACCACTCCAGCGGCGGCGGGCCGGCAGGCTGCGCGCGGAAGCAACACGAGGCCGCAGTGGCAGGAGATTGCGATCACGGCGCCTGCCTGTGTTCTCGTCGTTGCCGCTGCCTGGTTCTCGATCAGCTTACTAAAGGTCGAGATGGCGTACACGAAACTTTTCAATCCATCGAGGCCACCCGATTATCAAGCCATCCTCTTACAGGAGGAGCGCATTACGAATAACCCTTTTCCGACTGGAGCTTACGATTTTCTATACGCCCGCGCGCTCAACCTTTTCGCTCAACAAATCTCCAACCCCGCCAGTTCAGCGGCCAGGTCCGCATCCAGGGGCAGCGACCTGGGTGCTCTTAGAACCGAAGCGTTGCGGCTTGCTATCAGCCACACGGAAAAATCTCTGGCGCACACCAACACGCCGGATTGGAATTATTCATTTCTCGCTTCACTGGCCCTGGCGACAGGCGATACGGAGAAGCTGCGCGGGGCCGCTGCTGAAGCGGTAAAGTGGGACCCGGGTAATTATTACGCGCGGTGGCTGATGGCGGAAGCTTATATCGCTCGCGGAGAAACAGAGCAAGCGAAGTGCGAAGCCGAGGCCGCTCTCAAGCTTTACCCGCCTTCGCCGGAAGCAGCATCGGCGCTTGCGAGGGCGACCGGTCAAATCAGCGGAGATGATGTCGCAGGAATAATGGCTCGAGCGCGAAGCACCAGACTCAACCTGCATCGCGGCGCCGAGGAATTGATTGAGATTGCGCGCCGGCTTTCGGAAGCGGGCAAATTGCAGAAAGCGCGAACCAAACTGTTCGTGGCAATCGGAAGAGCCGGAGGTCGGTGCGCTAACTGCCACCGCGAGCTCGCCATCGTTTACGAGAGGATGGGCCGGTTTTCGGACGCAATTACCGAATGGCGGTCCTTCAGTCAGGAGAGCCCCGACCCGGCCGCTTCCGAACAGGCCAAAGCACGCATCGACGAGGTGCAGGCGAAGATGGCGAAACCGTAGTCGCGTAGTCTTGTGGGTGGAGTCTTCCGTCGGCAGGGCAGCAGGGAAAACTCACGGAGGATTGGCACGGGAAAGGGCAAATTGACAGCGGCGGCGCGCGCGGCGAACAAGCCTCGCGCAGCGGTCAAGAGATTTGAGTGGTTTGACCGGCGCCGGCTGTTTTGGATTGTTCTAATTGCCGGCGGTCTGGTCTACTCTCAAGCTCAATTTTGGAACCAGCCAAGCGGGGGCGATCGTGCTAACTGGGATTACTTTGCTCAGGTGATAGCCCGAGGTGGAGTGCCTTATCGCGATGTCGTGAACATCAAGAGCCCGCTATCAGCCTACATCGGCGTGGCGGCGATTCTCGTCAGCAAACCACTCGGACTCAGCGACGTATTAGCCATCCGCTTAACTTTTTTGGTGCTTGCGGTTCTAACCCTCGGTTTCACCTTTCTTGTTGCGCTCGATTATTTCAAAAGCATCCGCATCGCATTGTTCACCGCAACAGTAATGCTTACGTTCGAGGCGTTCGCCCGATTCAACGGCGGCGGCATCCAGCCTAAGACTGTCATGGTGCTTTTTGGGTTGGTGACGTTGTGGGCGATCGGCAAAGATCGTCCGTTAACCGCGGGCGTCTTTGGAATGCTGTCGGCGTTGGCCTGGCAGCCGGGATTGTTGTTCGTCGGCGCAGCGGGCCTCGCATTCTCTCACTACCTGACAAGCTGGCGCGATAGGAAAGAGGTCAAGATGGTCGTCGGGGCGGCTATCCCCCTTGCGATTCTGCTCGCGTATTTCTGGGTGTCAGGCGCCCTGCACAGTTTTTACCTTTGGAACATTCACTTCAATGTAACGGTATACGCTCCGCACGAATCGCGGTCGTTTCAGAACTTCTTCCAACAACTGTCTAAAATACTGAACGGCTTTTATCACAACTCGCGCGATTACTTTTACGTTGCTCTCGCCGGACTGTTTATCGCGATATTCCAGGAGTCAAGGCGCGCGATCAAGCATGGCGGCCGTTATTTCCTGGAACGCGCTTCGACTCACGCGGTAATAGTTGCCCCGCTGGTTTATTTTGGCTTCTGCATGATCGACATACAGGGCGGGGCAGACCTGATTCCGTTAGTGCCTTTCGTCGCAATCTTCGCTGCCGTTGCGATCGAGTTCGTAGTCGAGCAGACAGCCAAACTCGTCTCGCGGATGGGGAAGAATAGCAGACCGATTGAAAGCTGGGCGCCGGTCGTGATCGTAGTGTTTATTATCTATCGAAATGTTACAGGCGCTTTCTTCTTCGAACGTGGCTTTCCAACTCTCAAAGACCAGCGCCCGGCAGTTGAAGAGGTAACCTCGCACCTCGAACCTGGCGACAAGATATTCGTTTACGGCCGCACTGAGATTCTCGTGCTTTCTGGACTGACCAGTGTCAGCAAATATTTTCTTCTGGATAGAGGCAAGGCTCAGTATCTGAACCAGGTGGAACCGGGCGGCTTTGACGGTTGGCTGGAGCGCCTCAAGGCGGAACGTCCCAAAATTGTAGCCTTGGATCGGCTCGGCACAGACGGCAGCCTCCAACCGCTGGAAGAATGGGTCGCCGCCGAGTACGCGGCGAGGAACAACGGGGTCTTCGTCTACTACATCAGGAAAGACAACAACAGGTGATCAGGTACTCACCAACGCGTGCAGGGTGTAAACACGGCGTCACTATTTCGGGCGAGCGGTACTATCGCGACGTGCCGCTGTTGATCATCGGCGGCGGAACGAATGAGCTTCAGAAATTAGTTATCCCGCGCGGGCTACAAGAAATATTCGGTGAGCGATTCTAGGTGACGCGCTAACCAACCCGGGACCGCGTAAATTCCAAGGCTACGGGAAAAAGGCGGGAGTTCGGCGGTCCCGCCTTTGTAATGCTGCACGCAATGAGCCTGCCGGTATCAATCTTCTGGTCCCGGTAGAACTGTAATTACACCCATCATTGGGGTGCCAAAGTTACCATTGGTGTCTTGAATCCCACCGTCCGGCCCCGGCGCAACCGGCTGGTGGTCGCTATCGAGATGCGCGTGGAAGCGGCAGTAATAATGGAACGTGCCTGGCTTTGAGAAGTGGAGTCTGAACGTACCGGGCCTTCCATTGTTGTTATCTGTGCCGACCAGCAGAACGTTTGTCCCGTTGTGACCGGCCGTATTGAAGAAGTCATTGCTCACAACGGTGTGATCATCGGTGTCCATGTTGACCCACTCGACGTCTTCTCCGCTACGGATAGTGAGTGCGAACGGGCTGAAACGGTCTTCTTCTGGGACGATGACCATCCTATTGACGTGAGGTTTGTCAGCAGCCACGATACGGTTTGTTATTGTGTTCCCGAAGGTAAGCGCAAAAAGTAACGCGAGCAACGTCAGCGAGCATAATCTTACCGATCGTATCTTAGAAGCAGCCATGAGGTGAATCTCCTTGCCAGATATTCCCACAGGCGCCCTCTTTTCTTGTAGAGCCTTCTCCGCATAAACGTCAAGCCGAAGGTCCGGGCCGATGCTGGGGCATCTCTTCATGTTTGGTCTTTTCCGCGCCTCTCTATTATTTTCGCGGGCATTTCCGAGGTACTTGACAGGGTTTCACATCAGAGCTTATAAGCCTAGCCATCTGAAAGTTTCCACCATTCTCATCCCGGATCGGAGGAATCATGGCCGGATATCGAAGTCTTAGAGTTGCTCTCCTATCACTCTCCTTAGCGTTGCTCTCGATACACCTTGTACGCGGTAACGGCTTTACCCTCGAACAGGTAATGAGCTCGCCGTTTCCGTCCGATCTGATCGCCTCGGCGAAGGGTGACAAGGTCGCATGGGTGTTTGACGCCGAGGGTAAGCGCAACATCTGGGTGGCTGAGGCGCCCGCCTTCAAGGGTCGGCAATTGACTCGCTATGATAAGGACGACGGGCAGGAGATCACCGAGCCGGCGTTCTCTCCCGATGGAAACTGGATCGCATTCGTCTACGGCGGACCTCCCAACGGTGAAAAGGATATTCCTAATCCAGCGAGCGATCCGGCGGGCGCGAAACAGGAAGTGCGCGTCGCCAATGTGCGCACCGGGGTCGTGATGAAAGCCGGAGAGGGAACGGGTCCTTTCTTCTCGCCTCGCAGTGATCGCGTGATCTTCAGTCACGAAAACCATCTCTGGTGGGCGCCGGTGCCCGCGACGCCAGCGGTGAAAGGCGCGGCGGCGAAGCCAATTGGAACCGCGAAGAAAATGTTTGAGATCCGGGGGCAAGTAGATTCGCCGGCGTGGTCACCTGATGGCTCGCAGCTCGCTTTTGTTTCCGCACGAGGCGATCACAGCTTCATCGCGATCTACGAACCGAAGGCCGGGGGCATTCGCTTTCTCGAGCCGAGCGTCGATCGCGACATCGAACCTCGCTGGTCGTCTGACGGAAAGCGAATCGCCTGCATTCGTCTGTTCAACATCACTGATGTTCCATCCGCGGATCGAGAGCGCGTGGCGCCGTGGGCGATCAGAGTCATCGATGTGCAGACAGGGCACGGCAAGGAGGTCTGGAGGTCCGGCAGCGCATGGATCGATTCATTCTCGCGATTGCCGCTGGGAGACAATATTCTTCAGTGGGCGGCAGGGGATCGGTTGGTGTTCGCGTCGGAGAAGGACGGTTGGGCGCATCTCTATTCTGTGCCGGCGAATGGCGGACCGGAAACGGCGTTGACCCCGGGCAATTACGAGGTTGAAAACGCAGCCTGGTCTCCCGATCGATCCTACGTCGTCGTTGCTTGCAACAATGGAGACATAGACCACCGGCATCTGTGGAAGGTGAACGTCGCCGGCGGCAAGCTTGAACAGCTTACGAGCGGCGGAACCATCGAGATGTACCCGGTGATTGTGAACGGGGGAAAACAGATTGCTTTCATGCATTCGACCGCGAAAACTCCGTTCCTGCCTTACATATCTTCAGCGGATGTGAAGGGCAAAACGGCGCTTGCGGCGCAAGCTCTTCCACGCGAGTTCCCGGCAGATCAACTGACCGAGCCCGAACAAGTCATCTTCAAGGCGGCCGATGGGCTGGAGATTCACGGCCAGTTGTTCAAGCCGAAGGGCGCGACTGGCAAAGCGCCGGCCGTGGTCTTTATGCACGGCGGGCCCATTCGCCAGATGTTGCTGGGCTGGCATTACAGCTACTACTACCACAACGCGTACGCGATGAATCAGTATCTGGCGAGCCGAGGTTACGCCGTGCTGTCGGTGAATTATCGAGCGGGCATTGGATACGGCCGCGCGTTTCGCGAAGCCAAGCATCGTGGCGCGCGAGGCGCATCGGAATACCAGGACATCGTCGCGGGAGGGAAGTACCTGAAGTCTCGAAGCGACATCGATGCTAAACGCATCGGATTGTGGGGCGGATCGTACGGCGGCTTCCTGACGGCGATGGGACTGGCTCGAGATTCAGATCTGTTCGCGGCGGGCGTCGATGTACACGGCGTCCACGACTGGAGCGCACGAGTGGGTCGCGGTCCCGGGGGTGGCGGCTCGCCGGAATTAATCAAGCTGGCGCGCGAGTCTTCGCCGATATCCTCGGTAGACAAGTGGAAATCGCCGGTTCTGCTGATTCACGGGGACGACGACCGCAACGTGGCGTTCAGCCAAACAGTCGATCTGGTTCGCAAGCTCCGCGAACACGGCGTCCAGTTTGAAGAGCTGATCTTTCCGGACGAAATACACGACTTCTTGCGGCATCAAGACTGGCTGCGAGCTTATCACGCGGCGTCGGATTTCTTCGATCGGCGCCTGAAGCCTGAAACCTCCGCGCGGACGGAGGGTTCTAGAGGCCGCAGCCGGCAAGAGTAGATCGAGGGTGGGGCAGACGGGCTGGAACACATCGGCGGAGACCCGCGGGAGTCTCCAAACTTCCCTTCCAGAAACCTCGGGCCGTGGCGCTGTCGGCGGGCAAGTGAGAAACCGCGGCGAGTCAAAGTTGTTTGTCATGTTAGTCGTACCCTGCGGCTCGCTCTTCCGCGTACCGGCGATTCAGAAGATCGATTGGATCGATTGGATTGTTATCGATTGGATTGTTATTGACATTTCTATAGCACGGTAATATCGTCTTCGCGCTTTACGTATTCCGTTTGAGCGGCAGAAGTCTAGAGCCCGCAATCGGGAAAGAGTTCTTGAGTGCTCCGGTCCCGACAGCTCACGTAAGAGTCATATGAATCGGTGAGTATTTGCATCGAAACGGTTGGAAGCAGTAACGCTTCGCTCGTTGTTCCTGGAACAGAGATCAGTTTTCCATGCCGATTCCAGCGCCACTTGACGCAGTCAATCGGCGCGTGCTTGAGCTGTCGGAAATGAAAAACAGCGTTTGACCATTACATATGAGACTGGTTGTTTCCCACTGTTGAGTGGAGAGTAGTCGAAATGTCAGGCCTCAATCCGTCGCTTCTAACGCTTGAATCGCTTGTAGAGGCTTTCGCTGATCATTTCTGGCTATCGGTCCCTGTCATATTCATATTTGTGGCGATCATAACGTTTGGCGTTGTCCAAGCGCTCAATGGGATCGTGAGGGCCCTCAAGAACCTAGCAGGGAGGCGCTCCAAAGGCGTCATCATCATTCTGGCAATTTGCCTGCTTGGTTTATCCATCCTAATAGCATCAGCTCTCAGCAGTGCTGCGCCCAAACCCAGGATAACGTCCAAGGTTGGGAGCATTTTCTCCCACGACTACGTGCTTCAGTGGACTTACGGCGACGAACAAAACGGGCACGTACAATATAGAGTGAGCGTTACAGATAGAGAGACGGGCAAGAGCACTGCAACAACCACCTGGCTGCCATTCGAACGGATAATAGGACCAGGAAAGCTGGGCATACAAGTGGAGGCAATTGCTCCTGATTCCACAGGAGTCAAAAGCGACGAAGTAGAAATAGACCTGTACGACGATTCTATTGATCGGATGCGCGCTACCAAAGAACTGGTTGTCGCAGTTCACGCAGACAACAACGAAGGCCTCTTCTGTTACAACAACAAAGGCCAGTATGAAGGGTTCGATGTAGAGATAGTCGATCAGATCCGGGACAAGCTGCAAGCAAAGTTCGGAATAGACGAACTGCGGGTCAGGATGGTGTTTGAGCCGTGGCCAGCCATCATTGAGAGTCCAAATTCCTACGAAGTCGACTTTGCCATCGCAAGCATTTCCATCACCCGTGAGCGTGAGAATCTAGTGCTCTTTTCGAATCAATACTGGGTAACGGAAGTCGCCGTATTGCAGCCCAAGAGCAGCGGCGCATCCACGGGACTGTTTTCTCTAAAAGAATTCGAGGGGCTGAGGCTCGGCGTACACCAGGGGACGACTGAGGTTAAATTGGCGAACAACCTGAAGGCTGAGTTAAATCAAAAACTCCAGATTGTCTTCGCGCCAAACAATCAGGAGCTTTTCTCCATGCTGTCGCGCAACGCCGTCGACGCCGTCCTGTATGACTATGATCGTACGCATACCGAGCTAAAGAAGCACCCCACCTGGACCGCGCGGAAGATTGATTATAAAGATCTAAACGAAAACCATATCCCCCTAGAGCCTGAAGTGTACGGAATTGCCTTCGCGCAGGTAAACAGAAGGTTGTGCGAAGCCGTGAATGAAGTTCTGGGAGATAGCGCTAAGATGAAGCAAATGATGGACAATCGCATCGCTGATCTTCGCAAACAGCCGGCGGACTAGGAATCGACTCAAAACCGGTCACATACAAAGTATTTCCCAGGCTAATCGGTGCGAAATGCGAGTAACAGCAAAACTTCTATGGCTCATGATGGTAGCCACGGTTGCATTTGCGGGCGCCCCTGCGAAGGCTAGACTGGTGACAGAAGTTCGCGTGGGAGTCACAGCATATCAGAATATCGAGGGGGCATATGCAAGGTACCAGCGGTTGTTCCAGGAACTGGCGGACACTGAGACGGATAGGGCTGTCATCTTCAAGGTGGCGATTGGCACTTATGGGGAAGTGGTTGATTGGTATAACAGGCGCTTGATAGATGTGGCTGTCCTGTCGGCGATGCCGGTCGCTGAGCTGTTGATCTCAGCGGGGGGTGATCAAGAACTGCTGCAAAAAATAAAAGATACGTACCTTGGTACGCTCATGGCTAAACCGGAGAGTTCATCAACGGCGTGCAAAGACGGAGAGGTTTCGCGCTCGCTGTTCGACGACATCTACTCTGACAAAGAGAAGGAGGAACTGGCGAAGCCTGAAACCTCCTACCGGACGGTTTGCATTGTCCCCCAAGCATCCGACTTGAACGATTCCTCGAAGCTTGCGGCTCTCAAAGGGCAGAGCAAGCTGAGATTCCTATTCGTTAGACCGTTTTCTGTTTCAGGTTATCTTTTCCCATCATTCTACCTGAAGACGCAAGATCCCAAAATTGACGTTGCGGCCGAGGAGTACAGCTTTACGTATCAACACTCGAACACGCTGCGGCGTCTGCTCGAGTCAAAATCGGGCAAGGACGAAGACGGCAAGTACCTAGTCGCCTTTGTACTGGATCGCACCAGATACTGCGTGCAAGCACCTGAATCGCAAGCGCCTCAATTCAAGAGACTTCAGTTGTCGGCGTGGGAAAAAACCCCCATCCCGTCTGAAGCAGTGCTTATCAATTACCGCATGGAAAGTGAAAGTCTCAGGTTTTACAGAGACTTGATGACTAGCTTGTTCCAGCGGCGCAAGGAAACTGAGGAATCTGAGTTTGCGTTCACGCGGGCGGACAATGGGTCCGCAGACGAATGGGTCAAGTCTTACGACAAAGTGAAGCTGGCCCTCGAGAATGTGGAGAAACCGAGAACCTTGCCTTGTAGATTTACAATCGACGAGATTATCGATGACCTGGTTTTGTACCGGCGCAATTACGAAGCGGACACAGAAGGGCGAGAAGGAGAATCCACAACCAAACCTCTCAGACTTGCATTGGTGTTGTCGGGCGGCGGCGCAAAGTGCGCTTACCAGGCTGGCGCAATAAGCGTACTTGAGAAGAAGCTCAAGAACGCGAAGGTGGCCATCAACCTTGTCGTCGGCACGTCTGGAGGAGCGATTAACGCCTTGTTTACCTCGATGGGACTCTTCAAGCACCGGGATGGCGAACAGTGCCTGGAGCAGACTTGGCAGAGTTTCAAACAGGAGGATTTTTTCCAGCCTTCGTTGGCATTCAGTTTCATTTTCGGACTCAGTTTCGGCGTCCTGGAGGCGCTGCTCATAACCATAGCGACGCTGCTCTTTGGCCGAAATCGCGTTGATTGGAACAGGCTCGGCAAAATTCTAGTCGGACTTGTTCTGATCGAGACGAGCATCGCGGCATACGTCCATTATTTTCATACGCTCACTGTCTCGACCTCACTCCTTGTGCTGAAGCAGGTAATCTGGATCTTCTGTATAGCGGCTGTTGTTCGACTGATAAGTCGTTGGGTTGAGAACTGGTGGAGGCAGGCTGGATGTCTGATGGTAATCATATCCACAGCGGAGCTTTTCTTAGGGTGGCTGCCGAGCCCGAGTATTTGGCCATGGGGTTTGAGTGAGGACCATCTACTCCAGCATTTCTGGATCGTTCTGGTGCTGCTCAGCAAATGGTCCGCACCGTTGCCGCTCTTGCTGGGACTGGCTATGCTGGTGACCGGGTATGGACGCATTCCTTCCTATGATTGGGATACACAACGCGTTAAGGTGATCAGGGTTCTGGCTTCCGGTCTGTTGATCATTGGATGTTCATTCCTCCTCTATTCTCTATTGAAAGAGAGCTCCCCTTCTTACGCGACAGGAATCGAACAAAAATTTGCGTCGGAGATCCCGCGGCTTGCTGGTTGCGCCGGCCAGCAGATTCGACCGGGATTGAGTCCAGATACAGGAGCGCGGCTCAGGGACATATCCAAGCAGATAGTAGGTGAACGGCTTGGGCGAGACCTGATAATTGCTGCATCGCGGCTTCCGGTGGATGACAGGTACGAGGGAAAGCTGAAGCTCAGTTCTCAAGCCAATGAATTGCCGGACGATCTGTATTTCTATTATCGGACTGACGCCGATCAAAAAGAAAATGTTCCACCACCACCCCCGGGCAACCAGTTTGTGTCGCTAAGAGAGGTCGCCAATTTCGATAAGCTCTTGGACATAGTGATAGGGAGCGGCACCATCTATCCTCTGTTCCCGCACCGAGAGTTGGACAAGATCAAGATCGGCGACAAAACGATTAATAGAATCAGAATCATCGACGGGGGGTTTACTCACAATAGTCCGATCGACGCGGCCTTGAAATGGAACGCCACACACATAATATTGATCCAGTCTTCGCCCGCACAGACGCCCTTCGCGCCACATCATTTCCTGGATAACGCCGCCGTGGCTCTTAACTACCTCTTCTCTCAAGCCCAAAACCTCGATACGGTTTCAAGAGGATCAGTCGAGATGTTTGAGCTGCAGCCGACAAGCGAATGCACCAAGCTCAACAAAGATTCTGGTTGTGACGACGTTCCCCAACCCAGCATGGACACATTCGATTTTTCTCGCGCCATCCTTCAGGGCGCCTATAAGAAAGGTCAGGAAGATATGGATAGCGCCTACGCTCTACTCACAAGAGTGCCTGGACCGCCTCTGTTCAGAGAGACGAAGAGACGCTCGACTCAGCAGCCCTAGAGAGAATCGTTTCGAAATCGAATATGTGGTTCCCACTTCAAAGAATACCCGTTAAGTCTGCCCGCTGGCCGGGATTGGCCTTGCTCTTGGCTTTGACATTCTGGTTGGGCGCAAAAGCCGGCGGTGATGGGCTGTTGTATAACAAGTACGTCGCTCCTTACGGCATAGTCTCACTGGAGCTTGCGGGGAATGATCAAAGCGCTAGTAACATCATGTCGTTCTGGGACCGGTGGGGCGGTCGAAAGATCGCGCGTGACAGCCTGCGCTACGATTATTTTTTTCTGGCGTTTTATTCAACTACAATCGCGCTAGCTTGCACAATGGCTGCTGAAGTTTTCTACCGCCGCGCGGCCAAGGTTAGCCGCTTCAGAAGCCGCAACCAAGCGCAGCAATCGATCTCTCGGCCTAATAACTGGCTCACACTTGGCAAATTGGGGATTGCGCTTGCTTGGGCTCAATGGGTGGCTGCGCTCTCTGATGCGTTAGAGAATGTAGGACTAACTCATTTGCTGAGCGGGTCGTTAACAAGTTCATCGGGATGGGTTAGGTGGTCCCATCTCGTTTGGTGGTGCGCGGTCTCAAAGCTCACCCTGGTTTTCCTCGGTATCGCTTATGCGTCGGCTGGAGCATTGGTATGGGCCATCAGTTCCGTCAAACCAAAGTTGAGATTCAGTACTCCTGAGGCAAAAGTTGATTGATGTCGATGGCTACGGCCTTGCTGCGATAACCGTACTGTTCAGTTCTCGCTAAACGTAGCGATCGCTGGGTCGGGAACACCGCGATTACTTGCTGTCGGCTGCTCTCGGGTCGAGAGCAGCGTGCCGCCTTGGCTGAACCCTACTCCGATCTAATTACTTCATTTTATTTCTTGGCCAAAACCGAAGAAAATTCGCGCGCTTGTGTCTAATAGTATTAGGGCACTAATCTGATACAACTCATGACAGTTCGAGAATCGCAGCCCGACTTCGAAGAGCGAGCCACGATTATCGCCGTCCAACAGGGCGACCGCGAGGCCTTCAAGGCTCTCTATGAACGCTACCGCGACCGCGTCTACAACATCATTTTCTATTCGATAGGTGATGAGTTAAGGGCGGAGGACGTGCTGCAGATTGTTTTCTTGAAAATCTATCGAGGATTGGCGAACTTTCGATTCGAAGCGAGTCTTGCGACCTGGATCTATCGGATTACGTTGAACGAGTGCCTCAACCAGCAGAGGGGGCGCGGCGCCCAGCACATTCCGTTTGAAGCCCTGCTCGGCAGCGATGAGGAACTGGACACCGGCGCGGCCGCCGACCTCCAGCACGCCGAGGGCGAGCGGCGCGAGATCGTCCATCGAGCCGTGATGGAGCTGTCTCCCAAGCTGCGAGCAGTTGTCGCGCTGAAATACCTTGACGGGCTCTCTTACGAAGAGATCGCTTTGGTGCTGGAGTGCTCGCCGGGAACGGTGGCTTCGCGATTGAATCGCGCGCTTAGTGAACTTGAGGCGCGGCTCAGACCGCTGAGGCGGCTTTTGTAACGAGTGGTGGAGTACAAGCTATGAAATGTTGGCGAATTGACCTGCGACGTAGTTTTTCGCTTTACGTGACCGGTGAGCTCGAGGCGAGCGCGGTTAAGCGAGTCGAGGACCATCTGCTTGATTGCGGTTCGTGCCGCACGCGGCTTGCGCGATTGCGCAACGGCCATCGATTCGCCCAGGAGATGCCGCGGTTCACACCGCAGCGCGATCCGTGGACCACGATTGAAGCCTCGATCGATGCTCAACGGCCGCTCCCGATTCCAAATGCCTGGGCGGCTAAGAGCTGGCGCAAGTTGGTGCTCAAGCCCGGCTTCGCGCTTGCAGTGATCGGGGTTGCGGCGCTTATCGCCGCGGTGATTGTCGCGTCCGGCAGGCGCTCCCTCGGAGAGGAGCGAGTGGGGTCGCTCATCGCGGATGCGCTCGACTTTAGCGAATTCAAAACGGTGAACATCGCGGACATCGAGCAAAACCGAAAGCCTCACGTGATGGCGGAGGGCTACGTCTCCGAGGTGCGTGTAAACGACGAAGACGGTGATCTGACCTTCAAGCTCGTCGACGAGTTGGGCCGCCCGGGCCCGTTCATCATTTGTGAGATCATCGATCCGATCAAGCTGGCGCCGCCTTCAGTCGGAAGCCGCGTCCGAGTCTACGGGGTTAGCCGGTACGACGACCAGGCGGATCACAACTGGTACGAGGTCCATCCGGTGCTCAACATCGAGGTGGTGCGGCGGTGATCCGATTGCGCCCTTCAAACGGCGCGAAGGACGGCCTGCGCTGGCCTACGGTTTTTTCCCTGACGTGATAGCAGCGCCGTCTCTTGTGAGTGGGGAGCGTATTGAGGACGGCGCTGCTTTTTTCCTTGGGACGTTTTTCGAGTTCTCTCCCAGTTGAGAAAAAAAGAAAAGGGCACCCCAGACGCCTTAGCTTCGAGAAGGTATCTGGGCGACTACGTCAAAACGACGAGGTGATCAAAGTGACAACTAAGAATCGATTCCGCTTGCTTCTGTTTCTGATTGCGCTCTTTGCCATCATCGCGGTGCCGGTCGCCGCGCAGTCTCCTAACACGGCCACGATGATCGTAACCGTCGTCGATCAAACCGGCGCCGTGGTTAAGGACGCGAAGGTCTCGGTGGTGAACACCGCGACCGGCGCCGTGCGCGAGGTCATCTCCGGAGACGACGGCTCTGCGACAATCGCGGCGCTGCCGCTGACTGGCGAGTACAAGGTCAGCGTCAACATGGCCGGATTTACCGCCAAGGACGTGACGGGTCTCACGCTCCGTGCCGGTGAAACCGCGACTGTGAAGATCAAGCTCGTCGCCGGCGGCGGCGAGAGCGAAATCACCGTCTACGGGGCCGCCGAAGGCGTGCATGCGAATCCGCAGATCGGTCTCCCGCTCGGCAGCAAGCAAATCGACGAGACCCCGATCCTTGGCCGGAAGGTGACGTCGCTGCCGCTTCTCAATTCGGCGTTTCGGCAGGGGAAGGGGACGGGGGATCTGTTCGTCAACGCAACCTACTTTATCACCGGCGCCGGTTCACGCCGAACGACCACCTTCACACTGGACGGCGCGAACAACGATGAGGGGTGGGGCCGCCAGACCGCGATCGCGACCGTGCCGATCGGGGCGGTCCAGGAATTTGCGATCCTTACGAACGCGTTTTCGGCCGAATTCGGCTGGACCGCCGGCCCAGCGTTGAACATCGTCACCAAGTCCGGCACGAACGTACTGCACGGCGAAGGACTGTTCATGGTCCGTCCGGGTGATTGGCAGGCGAACTCGTTTTCGAACACCAACTTCTGCCCTCCGTCGGTACTGAGCTGCTTGTTGCCCACCACGCTCAGGGCGATCAATCCGGTGGACATTCCGGATGCGCTTAAACAGTACTCCGGCTCGATCGGCGGGCCGATCATCAAGGACAAAACCTTCTTTTTCGCCACGGCTGACTACACACGGCAGGATCGAACGACGTTCCTCTCGCCCAGTCTGCCTGCGTTCGTGTTGCCCGCGGATGGCCATCTCGACTTCACGGGTCACTATCGCCAGACGCTCATCGATGCGCGACTTGATCACAAGCTCACCTCGAACCAGACGTTGATGTTCCGAACGAACATCGATCGGTTTGACGATGACAACCCGCAGGATGCGGTTGGCGGCACGAGCGCACCAAGCGTCGCGCGCCGCTATGCTCGGCGGGCATGGACGACTCAGCTCAATCACACGACGGTCTTCAACCCGCATCTCCTCAATGAAGCGAGAGTGTCCTACCTGCATGGCGATCCTGTCACGCTATGGGAAGCTCAGGTCCTCTCAACCACGTACACACGCAGTGGGTCTGTGCCGTTCACCATTGGCCAGTCGCGGTCCTCCAACATCTTTAGTCACCAGTTCCAGTTCTCGGACACGCTGTCTTGGTCGCTCGGCAAACACTACCTGCGGCTGGGCGGAAGTGTGGTCCATCACACCTCAGGCGGTACGGGCAGCGAGCCGGGAACCGCGACCCTCGGCACGTTTACGTTCAAGAGCACGACGACTGCGCCCTTCGGTCAGTTGACACTCGGCGACGTGCAGAATTACACGCAGCCGATCAACTTTGGGATCAGCACCTACGAGCTACCGCAGTGGCTCCTGACCGGGTTCGTGCAGGACAGCATCCACTTGCGCAGCGATCTCACCATCGACGCCGGGCTCCGCTACGACCGCCAGACGTTGACCGACGCGACGAAGGACTTCGCCCCGCGTGTCGGTTTCGGTTGGCATCCTTGGGGCTATTCGCGGCTGTCGATTCGCGGCGGCTACGCTATGTATTACACGCAGATTCGCTCCAATCAGGTCGCCGGCTTCCTGGTGAACGGACTGGATGGTTTGACAACCTACACCGCGGTTCCGGGGCAACTCGGCTTTCCGACCTGTCTGACTTGCGTTCCGGTGAACGTTGATCCGAAGACGCTCCCAGCTTCGCAATTGCCTGCGCGTGACATCACGATCATCGCGGGCAAGCGCTCTTTCTACCAGACGCAGTTCGCGAAGTTCGGGCTGGATTTCAACAAGCTGCCGAACTATCCGGATGAGTTCGTGAATCCTCGCAGCCAGGTCGTTTCCATCGGAGTGGAGCACGAGGTGACAAAAGGGTTGGTCGCCGGGGCAGACTACGTGCATCAGCACTGGACCAATCTCGATCGCACCGTCGATCTGAACGCCCCCTCGGTGTTCGATCGCACGGCGCCCGGACAAGTCCGAACGGTGGCCGCGGCAAATGCCACACGCCCAATCCTGCCGGTCGCGGGCGGCATACGCCAGGTCAACACGATCATGAATCTCGGCGTCGGCGATTACGACGGATTGCAAACGCAGATCAGTTATCGCGGCAACTCGCGTATGTTTGCCTCGCTCAGCTACACGCTGTCCAAGGCGACAAACACGTTCGAACCGGACGGCAACGGCATCGGACCGAATGAGGCCAACATCGCACGGCTCGGCGAAGTAGAACGTGGACCCAGCGTGGTCAATCAACGTCATCGCGCGGTCCTCACATTCAGCTATCGGTTCCCGTTCAACATCACGGCCGGCTCACTGACACAACTGGCGTCCGCACGTCCGTTCAACGCCACGACGGGCGTCGACAACAATGGTGACGGCGCGAACAACGATCGTCCTGTCATTGACGGCAAGGTCATCAGCAAGTCTGCGTTTCACGGCACCGCGACCTCCGATGTGGCGGTCTTCGTCGAGGATCGCATCAAGACGTCAGAGCGGACGAGCATCCTGCTCAGACTGGAGGGCTTCAATCTCTTCAATCACGGGAACTTTCTCGGGCGCGGACAGACGGTGTTCGGCGACACAACCGTACCAAACCCGACGTTCGGTCAGCTCGTGGCCGCCGGCACGGCCACAAACGCGATCCCTGCGTTCGCAAACATCGACCCGCCGCGGATGTTCCAGCTGCAAGTGCGGTTCATCTTCTGAGTGAGAACGGCCGAGGTCCGGGGAATGTGAAGTGCGCTGGAGGTTCAGCGCTCTTCATTCATTCTACTGTTTCAGCGGCTTAGATTGTGCCCAGCAGCGAGTTGAATTTGCTCTTAAGCGTCGAAGGAATCTCCAAACGATTCGGATCCAACGCGGTCCTGAAGGACGTCAGCCTCTCGGTACTCGACGGCGAAGTGTTGGGGCTGATTGGTCCCAATGGCGCCGGAAAGACAACGCTCTTTGAATGCCTGGCGGGGTTGTCGCACGCGGACGCCGGCGAAGTGAAGTTCCGTGAGCGCTCCATTGTCGCCGCGCGACGAAAGGGGGCGCTCTTCTATTTGCCGGACGCAATCAAGCCGTGGGCCGATCAACGAGTCAACTGGGCGCTCGGTTTCTTTGGCAGTCTCTACGCTCACTCTAAGAAAGAGGTCACGGACGTGGCGAGCAGTCTCGGGCTGGACGCTCTGATGGACTCGCGAATCGGTTCGCTCTCAAAGGGCGAGTTGAAGCGCGCGCTTCTGGCGATCGGTCTTTTGACGAGGCATCCGTTGTTGCTGCTTGACGAGCCGTTCGATGGGTTGGATCTCAGGCAGGCGCGCGATGTAATGGCCCTGCTTAAGACACACGCGCAACAAGGCCGGACGCTTTTTCTGTCGATTCATCAACTCGCGGATGCGTCGCGAGTGTGCGATCGAGTAGTGCTGTTGAGCGCCGGCAAGGTTGTGGGCGAAGGGACGCTCGCGGAGCTGAAGGCAAAAGCGGGACTAAGCGAAGGTGGGCTCGAGGAGGTGTTCCTTGCGCTCACCTAGGTTCGCGTTGCTTGTGGCGAAAGAGTTTCGCGAGTTGCTGGCTTCACGCGCGTACTGGATTCTGTTGTTGATGATCGGTCCGCTCGTGGGACAGGGCTTCATCGCCGCAGTGAATCTCTACGCGGAGGTCAGCGGCGTGGGCGGTGGACCGGCGGCGCTGCCTCAGGGGTTGTCGCCGCTCGACGGAATACTCGTACCGAGTTTTGGCGCATATGACCTGGCGGTGACCTTGTTGTTTCCGTTCGTGGCCATCAGACTCGTAGCCGCGGAGAAGGAGAGCGGAGCGTTGAAGCTGATGCTTCAAGCACCGGCCAGCGTCGGCTCTGCGCTTGCGGCGAAGGGCGTCGTGATTCTGGCCGGGTGGTTGATCGCGTGGACGCCGGGTTTGCTCGCGCTGGTGCTTTGGAAGTCGTACGGCGGTCACTTGCACGGGCCCGAGGATCTCAACCTGCTCGCTGGCCATGGGCTGCGAGTGATCCTCAGCGCAGGAGTCGCGGTGGCAGCCGCGGCGGTTTGTACCGGAGCAGCAACCGCGGCGATTGTGACGCTCGGTTTCACAGTTGGCACGTGGGCCCTCGAGTTCGTTGCCGCGGGACGCGGCGGCTTCCTCCAGAAGGTCGCTTCGTACACGCCGACCGCCGCGTTGCGCGGGTTCGAGCAAGGCCAGCTTCGCTTGGGCACCGTGGTTGTTTTGCTGGCGGCGGGAGTGAGCGGCTTCGCGCTGGCGGCGGTCTGGTTGCCGACTGGCCGCGATTGGCGCTTTCGACTTATTCGGTCGGTTGAAGTGCTGGCGGTAGTCGTTTTTGTCGCGTGGGGCGGCTCGCTCCTCCGGGCGACCTGGGACTTGAGTGAGAACCAACGCAATTCATTTCCGCCGGCGGACCAGGCGGCACTTCGGCAGATCAAACAGCCTCTTCGCATCACGGTTTATCTCGCGGCTGAGGATCCGAGACTCACGGACCTCGAGCGCGGCATCATCGGTAAGCTTCGGGTGATTCTGCCACGAGTGGATGTGGAATACGCGTCGCAGAGCGTTTCGGGCTTGTTTGAAGCGCAGGAGGATCACTACGGCGAAGTTTGGTACGAGTTGGGAGGACGCTCGGTAATGAGCCGTTCGACTACGGAACCGATCGTGCTCGAGACTTTGTACGAGCTTGCGGAGATTCAGCCGCCGTCAAGTTCAGACGAGCCGGGTTATCCGGGTTATCCGTTGGCGGCTCGACCGCGAAACGCCGCGTTGCTCTTCTACGCGCTTTGGCCGCTGATCATTTGTGGGTGCTGGTGGGCCAACTACAAACGATGAAGCGGACCTAGCATAGACTCTAGTTGTCTGCGACACCGATCGAAGAGATCTCCATCGCACAGACTAAAGTCAAGCCACGTCTGCGGTACTACGAAATCTTTCAAGGAGCCAGGAAATGCGCAGAACCATTGTCTCAAACCTCGTCGTGATATTGATGCTCGGTCTTTGCGTGGCGGCCCAAACTTCCAAAGGATCGAAGAAGGCGCCAAAAAGCAATCGAGTCGATCTTGCAAGCGAAGCCGTCGGCGCCGAGTCAAAGAAGTTTCTCTCGGTCGTTGGAAACTGGGTGATTGTTCAAGACGACGGCAAGAAGGTGTTGATGGTCGACGGCCGTGAATGGAAGCGCGGGCAGCCTGCGGGCGGCCTGGCCGACAAAGCGCGGCTCATCTACGGTTCGCGGCACGAAGAATTCATCGACAACGTAAAGTCGTTCGCCTACTTTCCATACGCGGTCGCCAAAGGAATCGACGACTTCCAGAACGGAGAGATCTCGATAAGGTTCAAGCTCGTGGATGGCAAGCTCGATCAATGCGCCGGGATTCTTTTCAATCTGAAACCAAACGGCGATTACCTGACCGTGCGTTTCAACGGCAAGGAAGACAACCTGGTGTTGTGGACGTTCAACAAGGGTAAACGGAGCTTCGTCAAGAAAGGCTCTGAGAACATGCCGCTGGCGATGAAGCAGTGGCACACGATGAAGATCGTGATCGCCGGCACCCAGTTGCAGGGTTATTTGAACGGCAAGCTGCTGCTGGAATACACGTTGGCGGAACCGGTGTCGGGCAAGATCGGCGTTTGGTCCAAAACCGATAGCGTCAGCTATTTTGATGACTTCGTCGTTCTACCGGGATCATAGCCAAGAAATTCATTTCGAATAATCGACAGGCAGCGGCTGGCAAGTCCCAAAGTCGTATTGACCAGGTTCGCTCTTTGCTTCATTATCCACGCGAACCACCGGCAATGACTTATGAAATGAAAAACGACGCGATGCCAGTGACTCTGCGCCCTGCACATCCCGACGACGAAGATTTCCTATACGAGCTCTACTGCAGTACTCGGGCTCACGACATCGGAGTCGCCGGGTTAGAGCCTGCACAGCAAGCCACGATTCTCAAGATGCAGTTCATAGGTCAACAACAGCAGTACGCAACGGACTTCCCGGACGCTGACCACGACATTATTCTCCTCGAGGGCCGGCCGATCGGCCGCGTCATGGTCCAAAGGACGGCCGAGCAGAATCTCGGGGTTGATATCGCGTTGCTTCCGGCGCATCGAAACAGCGGAATCGGCGGGATGCTGATCAATGAACTTCTCGAGGAAGCTCGAAAGGCCGACAAGCCATTCCGAATTCATGTCGAAAGGTCGAATCCGGCGGTTCGTCTCTATGAGCGGCTCGGCTTCAGGACAATCGGTGAGACGCCAACTCACTTCCTTTTGGAGTGGCGCTCGACTGTGTGAACCCAACTTTTGGCGGGACGTCAGTTTCTGAGTCGGAATCGGTAGGGCCGCATGGCCAGAACTAATCGACCCGGGAGAGCGAAGATGCTTGAGACTTTGACACAAGCGAGTTTTTCCGAGCAACTGAACACGAAGTTTCGCGTACACGTTGCGGATTCCAATATCGTGGATATTGAGCTGACCGAAGTGTCGCCTGGTCGCCAAACAGCCAGACAGGACCAGTTCTCAATCCTGTTCCGTGGGCCCGGGGATGCTTTTTTCGTGCAGGGGAATTACAAGATCGAACATGAAAAGATGGGTGGGTTCGACCTGTTCCTGGTTCCCGTCGCTAAGGATCATCAGGGCTTTTATTATGAGGCGGTCTTCAATCGCCTGCGCCAGTGAAACCTCGAAGAACGGCGATCTCTAGGTCTTCTGTCCGCGGCCGGCTGAAGAATCTCCGTTATCGACTTATATGATGGATGGTACTTCTGTAACGTTCCGGCCCGTGAGTGCTCGAGACGAGGACTTCCTGTTTGAGGTCTACGCGAGCACGCGCGCGGAGGAACTCGCCTCTTTGCCACTGGACGCAAGTCAACGAGAGAGATTTCTGAAGATGCAGTTCGCGGCCCAACAGCAGGATTATAAGAGACGCTTCCCCGATGGCGACCATCGGGTGATCCTGCTGGAGGATCGTCCTATTGGGTGTCTCTATGTGGCTAGAGGAGACCAGGAGATTCGAATCCTCGATGTCGCGTTACTGCCGGAGCATCGTAACAGAGGGATCGGCACCCGCATAATAACCGACCTGCTCGACGAAGCGGCGCAGGCTCGGCAACCGCTTCGCGTGCATGTGGAACGGTTCAATCCATCCAATCGCCTGTTTGAACGGCTGGGGTTCTCCGTCGTGGAGGATATCGGCACGCACTTCCTGATGGAGTCGCCGGTCGTCAAATGATAGACGACTACTGACGCGCCGACGTGGCACAGCGCCTCTGGGGAGCGATTTAAGGTCGGTGGAGCTTATTTTCGAATGCGATTAAACACGGCCTCGTAGAGCTGCTCCTTCTTGTGATCGTTTACCGGTGTAATGAAAAGCTCGAAGGCGCCCAACTGATCGTGGGTAATCGTGTACGTCCCGGATTCTAGAGCTTTGCGGCGCGGACCGCGGAACAGAGCCGAAAAACACTCCAGGTTCGCGGCATTCGCGGACTTCGCCGCAGCGGTTGGTTGCCAGCCCTCTACCTTGATAAGTTCCAGGTTGATCGCTCTCGCAGACGACGTGTGAACCTGAAACCTGGTATTCAAGTATCCCGAGAGAGTCTCTTCGGTCAGGCCGTTTAGAGGGTCAGTCTGGCTTTCGATGGGGATTCTGAAAAGATCCGGTCTGTCAGCTGTCGCCTGCTGGGCAAAAATGCTGACAACGCTTTTCAACGGGACGATGACGAAGAGGCTCGCCCTGGTCCCCGCTCTTAGAAATTCCCGACGCGACTCAATCATGTGATCTTCTCCCTTAAAGAGTTGAAGTTCTAGTCGGCCCCACTTTGGCAGGTTTCGTCGGGATTCTGAAGTCAAATTCTTTGTAGTGTTTATACTGATTCGCTTGACTTGGCGACTGGGGCAAGGATAGAATCGCCCCCGCTTCGTAAGCAACGATACCGGCTTGGTGTCGTCATCTTTTCAAAACGGCCCTGATACGGGAAGTTTGAGATCCTCGATCGGCAACCTGGAAATCAGCATTGTTGTCGGAGAGGGTCGCCGTAGTTTCACTCGCTCGTCGATCCAGAGTCGTCGGGCAGCCAAGTAAAGGAGAACACAGTCCATGTCGGAACCATTTATCGGTCAAATATGCATCTACGGTTTCAACTTCGCGCCGCGTGGGTGGGCGTTCTGCAACGGTCAGATCCTCTCGATATCCCAGAACACAGCGCTCTTTTCGCTGCTCGGCACAACCTACGGGGGCAACGGCACCACCACCTTCGCCTTGCCTAACTTACAGAGCCGCGTGCCGCTTCACTTTGGCCAGGGATCGGGGCTGTCTTCGTATTCTCTTGGGGAAGTCACGGGCAGCGAAAATGTGACGCTGACGCAGGGTAACCTCCCGCCTCACAACCATAATTCCACCACCCCGGCTAGCGCTGCCGACGGCAGTTCGATAGACCCGGCGGCAGGCGCGGTGCTCGGCGCAGGCACCAAGATTTACATAGCCGCGGCAGCGACCGTACAGATGTCGCCTACTCCGACCTCTCTCACGGGAGGCAGTCAGCCGGTCGGCGTCATTCAGCCCCTATTGGCCCTAAACTTCTGCATAGCTCTTCAGGGAATATTCCCGAGCAGAAACTGAGATCTGTTGTACGGGCAATCGGGTTTTTGACCAACCCCTTGCGTGCCAGACGGTCGCAAGCTGCAAAGGAGAACATAGTCCATGTCAGAACCATTCCTGGGGATGATTGCAACCTTTGGTTTCACCTTCGCGCCGCGTGGGTGGGCGTTCTGCAACGGTCAGTTGCTGTCGATAGCGCAGAACACGGCGCTGTTTTCGCTTCTCGGCACAACGTACGGGGGCGACGGCCAGACCACCTTCGCCCTGCCTAACCTACAGAGTCGGTTGCCGCTTCACTTTGGCCAGGGGCCCGGGCTGTCTTCGTATGCCCTCGGGGAAGCCACCGGAACTGAAGGTGTGACACTGACTCAGAATACGATGCCGTCTCACAACCACTTGTCCACAACCCCGGCGACCGCTGCTGATGGCACTTCGATAGACCCGGCGGCAGGCGCGGTGCTCGGCGCGGGCACCAGCATTTACATAGTCGCAGCAGCGAATATACAGATGTCGCCTACTCCGACCTCTCTCACAGGAGGCAGTCAGCCGTTCAGCGACATTCAACCCATATTGGCTATCAACTTCTGCATTGCCCTTGAGGGCCTCTACCCAAGCAGAAACTAGAGTTGTGGTCAGTATGACTGTGTTTCGTTCAGCACCCAATGTTTGCGAGGCGCCGGCGATGCGAGTTGAGTGGGCCCGATAGCCGCTTCAGTCTCGCTCTGCACGCGCCGCCGGCTGACTCGCTCATTAGTGACACCTATGAGGGGGCGATCCTAAATTGCCACGTCCCCAAATCTGTTAGCTCGCAGACACCGGAAGAGCGTTGCAGCTACGCGTCCAGAACGAGAGATAGTGTTGGTTTCTCTGTCCTTCTAGTGATCGTAAACCAAAAAGCGCGGTGAAGATGGCCCCACCCGCTGAAGGTGCATTATCGCTCCGGCCGTTAATTCGAAAGGCTTAGCGTCAGGACCTGTGCGGTTTCGCACGATGCGCTGAGCCTAGAAAAAAAAGATCGTCAATATTCAGCATAAGCTAAAGGAGAAAGTCATGAAGAAATTCGCAGTTCGATCGAACTTTCGCAATTCGATGATTCTGATTCTTTGCATTATGGCTTCGATGGCGTTGATGCTCCCCGGGCTCTCCGCGGCATCCGGCTACATGAAGTCGAAGAATGTCACACCGGCTGAAAATACAGTGGCGCCATTTGACTCCGCCACTTGCGGTACCTGCTCGGGAGGGTCAGTGACCTGCTCCGGCCAGCTTATCGCCACCGGCATCCCGACCTCCACCCGCATCGCACTCGATGCGGTTGGAAATACTGTATGCGGCCAGGGACCGTCCTGTGGGATCACCGCAAGTGGAACGTTCAGGTACTTGTCGTATGTCTTCACGAACGACACGGGGGGCGCGTCCCCTGATTGCTTCACTGTGAGTCTTACAACCACCTGCACGGGCACAACCGGGTTGGCCAGCGCGGCATATCTCGGAAGCTTCAATCCGACCAATGTCTGCACCAACCTCATCGCGGATATGGGCCTCTCCACGAACAGTGTGACCACCTACCAATTCGATGTGGCCAACGGACAGAACTTCGAAATAGTGGTGTGGAATCGTGTTTCGAATACCTTTTGTACCTCTCCGTTCACTCTGACTTTGACTCCGTGTGCGGGAGTGCCGGCGACCACAACTGCGACGAACGTCGTGTTTGTTCAGCAGCCCACCGATACGGTAGCCGACCAGACCATCACCCCGGCTGTGACGGCTCAGCTTCAAGACAACAGCAGCACTAACGTGAGCGATCCAAACATTCCGATCACAATGGTTCTAACAAGTGGCACCGGCAGCTTGCTAGGTACGACCACTCAGTTGACCGACGCGAACGGCTTGGCCACCTTCAGCAATCTGAGCATCAACGTGACCGGCTCGAACAAACAACTGACCGCCTCCAGCGGCAGCCTGACTCCGGCGACCAGTAACTTCTTCAACATCACTCAGCCTGCCCCAGTCCAATGCAACACCTGTTCATCAGGAGCGATTTCCTGCTCGGGCCAGCTCATCGGACACGGGACGCCGACGACTGCGCGCGCGGCCGCAGATGCAGTCGTGAGTACCTGCGCGAATGAGGCGTGCGGGGGCTCAACCGCTGGAACATTCAATTACCTCTCCCATACCTTCAGGAACAATACTGCGTCTCCAGTGTGCTATACGGTGAGTTTTGATAATGCGTGCAACACGGCGTCAACCAGTCTGTTCAGCGCTGCCTACTCACCCAGTTTCAACCCCGGAAACGTCTGCACGAACTTTCTTGGCGATTTGGGCAACGGAACGCAGACGACAACCTCGTACCAGTTCACCGTGCCGAGCGGACAGAACTTCGAGATCGTCGTCTGGAACCGGGTTTCGGCCACTTACTGCACCTCGCCGTTCACCCTTACGCTGACTCCGTGTGCGTCGCTGCCCCCGCCCACGAATGCAACTAAAGTCGTATTCGTGCAGCAGCCGACGGATACAGTAGTAGACCAAAACATTACACCTCCGGTAACCGTACAGCTTCAGGACAACAGTAACAGCAACGTGACTGATGCAAATATCCCTATCACCGTCGCCCTGACCAGCGGATCAGGCGTGCTGCTGGGCACTACCACGCAGATGACCGACCCAAACGGGCTTGCCACGTTCAGCGATCTAAGCCTCAATGTTGTTGGAAACAACAAGCAGTTGACCGCATCCAGTAGCGGGTTGATTTCCGCTCTGAGCAACTCTTTCAACATTACGGCAGCCCCGGCCGTGGCCTGTAACACGTGCTCCTCAGGATCGGTTGCATGCTCGGGTCAGTTGATCGGGCACGGAACCCCGGCGACCACCCGCGCCGCCGCGGACGCAGTGCCCAGTACCTGCTCGAATGAACCCTGCGGAGGGTCAACCTCGGGGACGTTCAACTACTTGACCTATTCCTTCAACAACAATTCCGGCGGCTCGCAGTGCTTCACCGTGACCTTTGACAACGCCTGCAACACGTCGGCAACCAGCCTGTTCAGCGCGGCTTATTCACCCTTCTTCGACCCGAATAATGTGTGCACGAACTTCCTGGGTGATTTGGGCAATGGCACCAACATCACGACGTCCTACTCGTTCACCGTTGCCAATGGGCAGACCTTCGATATCGTGGTGTGGAATCGCGCATCGAATAGCTACTGCACATCGCCGTTCACTCTCACTTTGACACCGTGCCCGTGTCCGACAATCACAGGTTCGGTGAGCGGTGGCGGTACGATCTGCTCAGGCGGCTCGTCCACGGTAACGGTCACCCTCAGCGGCGGAGCGCCCCCGTATACGGTGACTTTGAACAACGGCGGTGGAACGCATACGGCCTCCAGCCCAATAGACTTTACCGTTAGTCCAACGACGACGACGACCTATTCAGTTACCTCGGCTACGGATTCTGCAGGCTGCCCTGCGAACGTGAGTGGGAGCGCCACGGTAACAGTTAATCAACCGCCAACAACCGCATCCGTAGGCGGGCCGCAGGAGATATGCTCGGGTGGCACAACCGCGGGATTAGGAGGTAATACTCCGACATCAGGTACGGGTAGCTGGTCAATCATGAGCGGAGGAACGGGCACGTTCAATCCGAGCGCTGCCACGCCCAATGCTACTTTCACTCACACGGGCGGATCGGGACCGATAGTTGTCAGATGGACTATCTCCAATCCTCCGTGCTCTGATTCAACTGCCAACGTTACGATCACCATTGATCAACCGCCGACTACCGCCAATGCCGGGCCGGATCAAAGTGTGTGCGGCTCGTCAGCAACTCTGGCCGCCAACACTCCAAGTATCGGAACCGGAACGTGGAGCGTCGTGAGCGGATCAGGCACATTCGCCAATACACATGATCCGACGACGACAGTGAGCGGTCTGAGCCCAGGAGCAAACGTATTGCGCTGGACCATCACAAACGGCGCCTGTCCTGCTTCGGCGGACGACGTAACGATCACCAGCGGCAGTGCATCGACGCTGACCGCGCTTGGCCAGGCCAAGGTCTGGGTCGGACTAAAGAACAGCGATGATGTAGGCCTGAAGTTTGACTTGCTCGCAGAGGTGCTTAAGAACGGCGTGGTGATAGGTTCGGGTCAGATCAACGACGTGCCTGGGGGCAGCAGCGGTTTTAACAATGCTATCCTGGACACGATCAATCTGGTCTTATCGTCGGCTCAGAATTTCTGCTCTGGTGACACGCTGAGCTTCAGGCTATCGGTACGCGTAGCCGCCAGCAGCACCCACGTCAACGGGACGGCGAGGCTGTGGTATAACGACGCGGCCGCCAACAGCCGATTCAATGCGACTGTCAACGGCGTGCCGACCAATTACTTCCTTCGGGATTTCTTCCTCCTCGATACCACAACGGGACCGGGGAAGAGGACCAGTGATGTCGTGGTTAACCGGAACGTTGGCGGAAATCCGTTCAAGCCGTTCGGGACGTGGAACAAGACGTTCTGATGAAGTTGCCGGCGCGGCAGTTCACATGAGAAGCAGGGCGTAATGGCGATGCCTTACGCCCTGCAGAGTCGCTCTTGCGCAACCGGTGCAAGCCGATTGTCGATCCACTGAACCGTTGGTCGCAATTGAGCATGACACTCGGTTCGTGCGGTTGCATAGCGGTCGCGTTCAAGAGGAGAACATTTTATTTTGTGTAACTCAGAATTCATGATATAAGTGCTGCCACGGATCCCGCACGGAAGGAGGAATTGCAAATGTCACCTCGTAGGCTACGCACGATAAGACACTTCTCCGGCGTTCTCGCGCCTGGTTGCTTTCAAGTCCACAGGTTGGTATCGGGTGTCGGCGTTACTACGCTCACAAAGCGATCAAGAACCGTGAGCGCGTTAATGGCGATCGGTTTGCTGGTGGCGATTCATGCGGCTGCTCCTCATGCCCTCGCGGATTGCCCGTGCGTGAGCAATGTAGTTACATGCACGAATCAAATTATTAATAACGGCGCCGCGGCGCCTAGCCGTATCCAACTCGATGCCGCGGGATCTCCAGTATGCGGCACGGCTGGGTCGTGCGGGACGCCGCTCGCCGGGTCGTTCAAGTTCCTCAAGTATACCTTTACGAACAATACCGGTGGCGCCACCCCTGATTGCTTCACCGTCACCTTTTCGAGTGCCTGCGATACCGGTGGTGGGGGAGCTGATGCAATTTGCAGCGCGGCATATCTCGGCAGCTTCGACCCGACTAATATCTGTATCAACTACATAGCGGATATGGGCCTTTCCACAGCGACAGCTACGGGTGACACCTATCAGTTTAACGTGGCCAACGGAGCGACCGTGGTCGTCGTCGTATGGAGCCGTACTTCGGGCGCAGCTTGTACGCTGCCTTTCACAATATCGATAAGCCCGTGCCCGCTTTCGCCGACTGTCGTTTCTATGGAGTCCTTCACAGCCTCCAGCTATCGAGACGGACGGTCTCTGCTTGAATGGAAGACCGGCATGGAAGTGGACAACCTGGGCTTCAATATTTATCGAGAGGACGGCATCCGGCGCACACGCCTCAATTCCCAGATCCTCGCCGGGTCGGCGCTGCTGTCCGGGCCGACAATTAACCTCAGGTCTGGGGGCACATATTCGTGGCTTGATAACGTTCCGGCCGGCAAGAGCACTCGCTACTGGATCGAAGATATAGACCTCAACGGGCAGAGCCGATGGCACGGCCCTATTTCAGTCGATAGATCAAAAACTCGCGAGGGATTGCCGCCGCCCGGTGGAAGAAATGCGCTTCTGAGCGGCGTTGGAATCGAAGGGGTCCAGCAGGGACTGACTTCTCCTCTGGCGCGAACTGCGAGGGCGCCGGATATGACCGCAGCGCAGTTTGCTGTTCAGTCGGATCTCGCGATGCGCCCGGCGATGAAGCTGCGAGTCAACCGAGAAGGCTGGTATCGAGTCAGCCAAGCAGACCTTGCCGCCGCGGGCTTTGACACGAGGAGCGATCCTCGATTGTTGCAGATGTACGTCGACGGACAGGAGCAAGCAATCTCGGTCAGCGGTGAAGAGGACGGCCGCTTCGATTCAAGCGACGCTGTCGAGTTTTACGGTCTCGGACCGGACTCTGCAGTCACCGACTCGCGAACGTACTGGCTTGCCTCGGGATCACAACCAGGCTTGCGTATCGAGAAAGTGAAAGGGAAAGGATCTCGCGCAGCACCTGCGAGCTTCCCGTACACTGTCGAGAGACGGGACCGCAGCATCTACTTCTCCGCTCTGAGAAACGGAGACAAGGAGAACTTCTTCGGCGCGGTGATAGCGCGCGACGCGGTAGATCAGTCGATCAGCGTGCGGCATCTCGACAGCAACGGATCAGGAGCCGAGCTGGAGCTTGCGCTGCAAGGCGTGACCGAGATCTCCCATCGCATCCGCGTAGAGTTGAACGGCGTCGAAGTGGGAGCCGTTGGTTTTGATGCCCAGACCGAAGGCATAACAAAGATACCGCTGGGGCGAGGCGTCCTGAAAGAAGGACAAAACATCGTCAGGCTTACCGCGCTTGGTGGTGAAAGCGATGTCAGCCTCGTTGACTACATACGAATCACTTACCCGCATACCTACACGGCGGATGGCGACGCGTTGCGATTCAACGTGGCTGCCAAGCAGCAGGTGAGCATCGACGGCTTCACCAGCCCCGCGATTCGTGTGATAGACGTGACGGATCTCGGCGCGGTGAGCGAAGTGACGTCGCGAGTCGAGGCGCGGAATGGGAGCTATTCTGTTACCCTAAGCGCGCCGAAGGGCGGCGGTGACCGGCTGCTTCTAGCCTTCGCTGATTCCACCGCGAGCGGGCCCGCGGCGATGACTCTGAATCGGCCGTCGAATCTCCGTGAGCCTGCGCGTGGGGCGGACCTGGTCATAATAACTCATCGAGACTTTATCGATAGCGTGGTTCCGCTCAGGGCTGCGCGAGAGAGCCAGGGCTTCAGCGTCGCGGTGGTGGACGTGGAAGACGTGTACGATGAGTTCAACTTTGGACATAAGTCACCGCAGGCAGTGAAAGACTTCCTCGCATTCACCAAGTCAAGCTGGCAGACGCCGCCGCGCTTCGTGTTGCTGGTCGGAGATGCGAGCCTCGATCCGAAGGGCTACCTCGGGTTTGGTGATTCAGACCTCGTTCCGACCAGGCTGATCGACACCGCGCTGATGGAGACCGCAAGCGACGATTGGTTTGCCGACTTCACCGGCGGCGGTTCTGCTGAAATGGCTATTGGACGTCTCCCGGTGCGCACGGCGCAAGAGGCCGCTGCGATGATCGCGAAGATTATCGGGTACGACCGTTCAGAGTCGGTTGATAGCGTGATGCTCGTGGCTGACAGCAACGAGGACTTCGACTTTGGATCGCTTAACGCCGGTCTGAGAAGCGCAACGCCTCGCAATGTGATGGTTCGAGAAATAGACCGGGGCAGGGACGGGGCGGCGGCGGAAGGTGAGTTGATTTCCGGTCTCGACCAGGGGCAGAAGATCGTGAATTACGTCGGGCACGGAAGCGTCGACCAATGGCGAGGCCGCCTGCTTACGTCGGACAGCGCGAGGGAGTTGACCAATTCGAGGCACCTGCCGTTGTTCGTGATGATGACTTGCCTGAACGGCTACTTCCAGGATGCATCGTTGGAGAGCCTTGCCGAAGCGCTGATGAAGGCCGAGCGCGGCGGAGCCGTGGCGGTTTGGGCTTCATCGGGCATGACGACGCCCCCGGAACAATCCATACTGAACCAGCAGATGTTCAGGCTGGTTTTGGACAGCGCGAGTTCAGGGTCCTTGACACTGGGCGAAGCCACGGTGAAGGCAAAGTCAGCCGTGAGCGACATGGATATTCGCCGGACGTGGATACTGTTTGGCGATCCGACGATGAAGCTCAGGTGAAGCAGAGTGCGGCAACGTCGCTCAAGTGAAGCCGCGTGGCTGGCATTGGTGGCGGCTTCTCATTCACACCCAACTTCATTGGGTGTGGGGACTCGATGGTGGGTCGCAACCGTTCAACGGTTTCCCGCCCTCGTGCATGCAGCGAACTGTTGAAACAGTTCGGAGGTCCGCGCTCCACAAGTCACCTTCTGAAGAGGGTCGTTAATGAGAGGTCAACGCATCATAGTTATCTGACAAGATAAGCTCACGTTCGAGTCACTACATTTCAATGGAGCTAGTAATGAAGAAAGAAACGGATCAGTTGATACCCGAGGCGCGCAGAGCAGGTCTGGTCGTGCAGGAGATGTCAGAGGAGGTTCTCGTGTATGACCGGGAGCGGAATAAAGCCCACTGCCTTAACCGTACAGCGGCGCTCGTGTGGAGCCACTGCGACGGCAATAAGTCGGTCGCCGAGATGGCTCGCGCGATTGCGGAAGAGACTAATGCGCCTGTCGACGATGATCTTATATGGCTCGGCGTTGAACAACTGAGCAAGACGCATCTGCTTCGAGAGCGCGCCATGATGCCCGAGCACAAGACAGGTCTATCGAGGCGAGAAGTAATGAGAAGAATCGGACTGACCGCGGCGGTGGCGCTGCCGGTTGTGACTTCGATCGTAGCTCCGACCGCGGCGCAGGCTGCGAATTGTCGTACCGCGGGCCAGTCTTGCACAGCTGCAGCTCAGTGCTGTTCTGGCATCTGCAATGCTAGCGTTTGCGCATAGCTGGCAAGCTCCGCGTGGAACGACGCGGCAGTCTCGCCGGGACCTCGCAAAGCAGCTTTTTACGTCCGCTTCTCTTGCGGCTAATTCTGGAAGAGCTGGAAACTCCACTCACGGAGCACCAGTCTAAAGGCCAACGGCCATCGCCTTCTATTTGACCCTTTCACTCACAACCCGAGCAAAACAGGTTCCTGGTTTCCGGAGTAGTCAATAAAGCCGCCACATAGTAGAATGAGCGCGTCATTCGGATACCTGAGAGGGGATCAGAATCACCCCGGAGACAGTCATGAAACCAGCAGCCTCTGAATACGCATTTGGCAAATCTACGATTCTGATTCTCTGCGTTCTCTCGCTTGGCGTCGTGGCTGGGTCCGGGGTCAGCGTGGCGACCAACTCGCCAGGGTTAAGAGAGAATGGCACAGGCAGCATTACCGGCAAAGGCGCGGAGAAGAAGATGCAGTCCTCTCTCGGTAAGGTGAACTCAACCGCGCCGACTGCAGCCACCCTCGAATCCTTCAGCGCTGATCGCTACGCTGGCGGCGTGTTCATCCAGTGGCGCACCGGCTATGAGATCGATAACCTTGGCTTCCGGCTCTATCGTGTCCAGGGCGGCAAACGCCTTCTCATCACGCCGCGGATGCTTGCCGGTTCCGCGCTGGTGACTGGACAGGGAACGCCGTTGACCGCCGGTAAGTCTTACGCGTGGTGGGATAGCTCACCAAAGCACAAGGACTCCGCTTCCTATTGGCTCGAGGAGCTCGACCTCAAAGGCCAATCCATCTGGCACGGTCCCGTCGACGCGAAGTTCGCCGGTGGGTCGCCGCCGGAACAAGCCCGGGCCGCCGAACTTGCCGGTCTGGGCCGCACCGACGCGCCATCGAGGCCTGTCCAGACATGGGCCACGCCTGCCAAGATTGCCGCCGGCCAGTCGCCGTCGACCTTCAGTCTCGCTTCTCAGTTTGCCGTCAAAATTTTCGTTAATCACGAAGGCTGGTATCGCGTCACCCAAGCCCAGCTTCTGGCCGTCGGTCTTGCTCCAAACACAGACCCGCGCAACTTGCAGCTCTACGTCGACGGGCAGCCGCAAGCGATCTCGGTCATCGGGGAGAGTGACGGCAAGCTCGATCCAGCCGACGCCATCGAGTTTTACGGCGTCGGTTTGGACTCTTCTCAAACTGATACTCGGGTCTACTGGCTTGCCGCGGGCGCGATGCCAGGCCTGCGCATCACTTCGGTTCCGAGCGCCGCGCCGCCTATCGCCGGCGGTAACTTTCCCTTTACGGTCGAGCGCCGGGATCGCACGATCTACTTCTCTGCTTTGCTGAACGGTGAGGTCGAGAATTTCTTCGGCGCGGTCATCGTCAGCCAGCCTGTCAATCAAGCGCTCACCGTGCCGCATCTGGATGCGGCCGCGACCGGCGCGACTCTCGAAGTCGCCTTGCAAGGCGTCTCGTTTGTTACGCATCAAATCAACGTCACACTCAATGCAGCTCCACTGGGCAGCGTAGTGTTCTCGGGCCAGGCGGGGGGTCTTGCTACATTCGCCGTGCCTCCCGGCGTGGTGCAACAAGGAGCGAATCAGGTGACCTTGGCTGGGCCGGGTGGGGGCGATGTAAGCTTAGTCGATCACCTGCGGCTCACCTACAATCACACCTATACGGCCGACAATGACCTGTTGAAGGTGACCGCCGCGGCCAATCAGCAACTCACTATCGGCGGGTTCAGCGGCAATACGATTCGAGTATTTGACATCACAAATCCGGCAGCGGTGCAGGAAGTCGTCGGGCAGGTGCAACCGCAAGGCGCGAGCTACAGCGTCTCGCTTTTTGTGCCTGGGGCGGGGTCGCGCACTCTGCTGGCTTTAGCGGGCGGTCAGATCGGCCCCGCTAAACAGGTCGCAGCCAATCTGCCGTCGAGTTGGAACAAGACCAGCCATGGCGCTGACTTCCTCATCATAACGCCGCGCGATTTCTTCAGCGCCGTCGACCAGTTGCGCGTCACCCGTCAAAGCCAGGGGCTGTCGGTGGCAGTCGTCGACATCGAAGATATCTACGATGAGTTCAGCTTTGGGCAGAAGACGCCGCAGGCGATCAAGGACTTCCTTGCATTCGCGCACAACAGTTGGAAGAAGGGGGCGCGATATGCGCTCTTTGTCGGCGATGCCTGCTATGACCCAAAGAACTATCTGGGCTTTGGTGATTTCGATCTGGTGCCGACTAAGTTGATCGATACGGTCTTTATGGAAGCGTCGAGCGATGATTGGTTTGCGGATTTCGACGGCGATGGCTTGCCTGAGCTGGCGCTGGGGCGGTTGCCGGTGCGCACGGGAGAAGTGACCGAGCGATTGATAGCCAAAATCCTGGGCTACGACGAATCGAATCCGCCGGATGAGATGTTGCTGGTAGCCGACGCTAATGATGAGTATGACTTTGAAGGAGCGAGCGCAGAACTACACAGCCTCGTTCCGGGCGACGTCCGAGCGGTGGACTTGAATCGCGGGCAGATGAGTGCTGCCGCGGCAAAGGCAGCGCTGCTGGATGCGATAACGCGAGGCCAACGGGTTGTCAACTACACGGGACACGGCAACGTGAATCAGTGGCACGGGGACCTGCTGACGAATGATGACGCAGTCGTTCTGGACAACGCGGATCATCTGCCGGTGTTTTTGATGATGACGTGTTTGAATGGCTACTTTAATGATCCGTCTCTTGACAGCCTCGCAGAAAAGTTGCTGATGAACCCGCGCGGCGGCGCAGTGGCAGTATGGGCTTCGAGCGGGCAGACGTTGCCGGGCGGGCAGTGGGCGGTCAATCAGGAGATGTACCGGCAGATGTTCAGCGCGCCTCAGGTGCGGATTGGAGATGCGGCGCGGGCGGCAAAGGTGGCGACCACCGACGTCGACGTGCGGCAGACTTGGATCCTGTTTGGCGATCCGACTATGAGGCTGAAGTAGCTTCGAGAGACCCCGGCTATCAAAGCAGATTATCCAGGTAATGTCCTTCGCTACTTCGGTTCGAACTTCAGAACCGCTCCGCTCAACCCAACTGCCCATCCCTTGCGACTGTTGATGAAGCACACATTCATAAACCTGGCCGGGATCGGTGAGCCAATATCGATCCAACTCTCCCCCGCGTCGGGCGTGTACAGTATGGCGCCTGCGTCGCCGACCGCCCACCCGTGATTCCGATCCGTGAAGAAGATGTCTTGCATCTTGAACTCGTCCTTGATCTCGTACATCTTTCTCCAAGTGCGCCCTGCGTCGGTTGTCTTCGCTATTCGTCCGCTGCGTCCGACGACCCAGCCGTCGTTTGGAGAGGTAAAGAAGATCGCTCTGAATACATCTTCGGGAAGCTTCGTTTGAGTCTTGGTCCAGTTGAGCCCGCCGTCGCTCGTCCCGTAAAAGCTGGCGCCCAGAGTGCTGGCCCACCCATGATCTGCATCGAGAAAGAACACGGTTGATGTGTTTTGATCGAACGGGTAGGAAATCTGGTTCCAGTTCTGACCACCGTCAACAGTGGTGAGCAGGATTCCCGGCTGCTCGGCGTATTCATCCTTTCGGCCGCCGCCCCACGCCCATCCGTGCAAGCTGTCGATGAAGTGAATCTGCTCAATCTGCTCCGGCTGTTCAAACTCGGGGTCGCGCCGATTGCCGAGGAGCTTGAGCTTGACCTTGCCGGCCTTACGTTGAATCGTCCAGGTGGCGCCGCCATCGGTCGTGCCCAGGATGTTCCGATCGATAGTCAGCGCCCAGCCGTGTTGCGGATCTACAAACCATACTGATCGAATCTTATTCTTGAACTGATCTGGTATCTGGCGCCACGTCTGCCCGCCGTCGGTCGTCTGCAGGACCTCGAACCCTTGATTTGCCTTGAGCGGATCTTCAATCTTCTCGCCGGGCTTCCTGGGCTTCGCTTTCTTATTAGCGTTGTCGTTATCTTCAGACGGTTCGCGGCCGCTCTGTCCGTTGAGCCAGCCGACGTTATCGTCAACAAAGTTCACGCTGTAAAACGAGTCGCCGGTGCCGGTGTCTTGAGTAACCCACACCCCGGGAACTTTTGCGCTCGAGCAGGCCGCGCTTAACAGGATGGCGACGGCGAGAAGAGAGGAGACTATTCGCGTTTTATGCATATCGTTGATATGAAAATCAGTCTAGCAGGAGATGCGGGAAAGACGAACTCTGAACCGCATCCCGCATCCCCGCATCCCTGCATCACGCGTCACGAATCACGCATCACGCATCACATTTCCCGCGCATCTCTCAATCACTTCACCTTCAACTTCATCGTGTTCGAACGTCCGCCGTCCGGGTGACGCGCTTGAAGGGTGAGCACGCACGGCTGGTTCGTCATCTCAGCCGGTATAAGAACGGTGAACGAGACATCGCTGGCGTAGGTCGTGGTTAGAGCGGCCTCGTTCGCGAACAAGATCAGACCCGGCTGGAACGCCACGCCGCCCACCGTCAGCTCGAATGCCCCGCTGCCTGCTTTTATCTTGCCTCGCGACAGTCGCGTGATCAGCGGTCCGTTCTCTACGGTCAGCATAACCGCGCTCGACGCATTGCCGTCTACGTTAAGCACTATAAGCGGAAGCTCGGCTGCGCGCGCAAAGAGGGAGCTCGGAACGATAGCCGCCAGCGAGGTGGAAGACACGAATCTTGTCTCAACTGCCTGGCCCTGCACCCGTACTCTGGCGCCGCGCTGAAAGCGTTCACCCGCGACTGAGACTTCAAGGTTCTCGGCGCCTGTACCAGTAGTCTGAGGAGTGATTCGCGAAACTCGAGGTGGGTCATCGACGATCGACAACCGCGCGGTTCCGGACAACTCGCCTTTCGGGTTCTTGACGCGCACCTCTGCCTCGCCTCCCTCCACAACGAGAGTGGCCGCCACCTGAGCCTCGAGCAGCGTGTCTGACCTGAAGACAGTTGGCAGAGGCGTGTTGCCCAGCAAGACAACTGCACCCGGCAAGAACTTGCTGCCCGAAACCGTCAGCGTAAACTGAATCGAACCGACACGAACCGTCGGCGGCGTGATCGAACGAACGATGGGCTTGATCGTGAACGTCTGACCCGCGGCCTTGGCGCCCGGGGAAAACAACCGGGTCCCATCCGCGGCTACAATCGTGTGAAGCGTAAACGTCGCGCCGTCTCCGTCCGGATCGCGATTGATGGACTGACTTGCGCCGCCTTCCGCGGCGCCGAACTTGATCTCCTGTACAACGTGTCCCTGCGCGTCCTGAAGACTGATTGTGTCTCCGCCGTTATTGAGCGAAAGCCCGCCGGTCGAAGCCCTGAAGACCATATGATTCTCCGCCGCGTTTCCGAAGGAGCCGGTAGGTGTTCCACCGCCGAAGACGACGACGGCTTCAAACGGCGGCACGATGGTGCCGGCTGCAAACACATGCTTCACTGCGTCGGCATCGGATATCTTGTAGCCGGAGATATCGAACGGTTCCCCCGAGCGGTTCAGTATCTCGATGAACTCGTCCGCAGAAGCGCTGCGAGTGCCGTCGCCGTTGGCATCCCCGGCCAGACTGTCGGGCGGATCCGCAAGATACTCGTTGATAACCAGAGGGTCCTTTATGAGCACCTTCAGCGTAACGGTGTTCGATAGACCCAGGTCGGGATTCTCGACGCCCAGCGCGACAGCGCCGGGGGTCTGAGTTAGCGCGTCGGGAATTTTCGCTCGCAACCTCTCGCTGCTGACGAAGGTTGTGTCCAGCGGCGCTCCGCGTTCGGTAAGTTCTATGACCCGCACCATCGCTCCGGGCTGAAACTTCTCTCCGGTTATTGTTACGGTCACGTCGCCGCCGCCCTCGATGACCGACGCCGGATCGAGCGAGGCTATGAGTGGCGCGTCAGGAAAGACCTGGAACACAGCGTCGTTCGAGGCCGCCTCGTTCGCGTTCCGCACTGCGACCGTGTGAACTCCTATCCTGGAAATAACCGCGGCGGGCGCCTGCGCGGACAGCTCCGTCGACGACTTAAACGTCGTCACGAGCTCCGTTTGGTCGAAGAGCACGGTTGCACTGTTCTTGAAGTTGGAGCCCCTGACGACCAGCGTAAGGCCTGGTCCGCCTGCGACCGCTGTCGCCGGCGATATCGAAGTAACGACTGTCGCGGGCGCGATCACTTCGAGTATGGCAGGGGTCGATTGCTGCCCATCGCTGTTTCGCACTACGACCTGGTGAGTCCCGATGGCCGCAGTGACTGTAGAGGGCACGCTTACTCTCAGGTCTTGAGCGCTGGTTCCCGTCGTCGGAAGCGGTGTGCCATCGATAAGTACTACTGTCCCTGAACCGAAGTTCAAGCCGGTCACGAACATCGTGAACGCTCCACCTCCAACAATAACCACCCTCGGGGTGATTGAAAACAGCGCCGGTGGTGGAGGAATGATTGTCAGCGTTACGGAGTTTGAGCGGTTGCCCCCCTCGTTGCGCACCTGAACAGGATGC
>WNFR01000271.1_pt1 | contig 91961 bp, 89 predicted proteins | sample 5400221 | NCBI WGS metagenome assembly WNFR01 (sample SAMN13153357, study PRJNA577476) | soil metagenome | isolation source: 40 cm soil under Madrone tree | place: USA:California | collected 2016-06-14
AATAAGAGGATGTTAACCGACGTCTCTGGGCTTCGCTCCCACCGTTGCACGATCATTCGCATCGACATCTCTCCAGATCTGGTGGAGAGCCGGGTTGTTGCGCCTCCGAGCTTGACATGGGACATAAGAGGATGAGGTTGCAGTAAATGTTTCATCGTTAAATTGCGCATGGTTAACCTCAGAACGGTCTTGCCGGAGCGACGGGTCCGCCGAAGATCGGCTTGCCGATCGTGGTGGGGAACAGGTCGTCGAGATAGATGTGCAATTGCGCCAGCGCACCGACATTGCGTCCGCTGTCGCGGTTGATCGGAATGATCGCTTCGAGCCCGATCTGGAAGTAATTGCTGACCCAGATCACGCCCGGATTGACGGTGCCGGTCGTCCGCAGTCCGGTGCCGGCAAAATTCGCGGCCGGCGTCTGGAACGAAGCCTCGACGATCGGAATGAGGCGATTGATGAAATCCGGCAGGCCGAAATCGTACACCGCCGATTTGAGATACGGCATGCTGTACTGCAGCGACAGACCCCAGTTGAGGAATTGCGGGTGAAGCTCGATGCCGGTATCGCCGGTGTCCGGATCGAAGGTGAGGGTGCGGGCGCTGCCGGGAATCGCGTAGCCGACGACGCCGGTCAGCGCGATCGGGCGCGCCCACCACACCGTGTCGGGCAGGTCGCCGAAGCCTTTGCCGAAAAAGAACGTCGGCGTGTAGGTCGTGAACTTGTCGGCGCCGACGCCAGACGCGCCGCTGCCGCCCCATTCGATCGAGAGCCCGACCGACATGATGAGTTCGTGCACCGGATCCTTGTAGAACCGGTACTTGAACGTCGTATCGAGGTTCTGGAATCCGTTGGCGCCAGTTCCGGTCGGTCCACCGGGCGCAAAAAGACGCGTCCAGGTCGGCCCCGCCGAGATCGCGAAGGCTTCGGTTATGCGCTTCGAGTATTCGCCGGAAAAATCGAGCTCCTTGACCGGCGGCTCGTCGCCGCTCTTCGTCATCGCGATGGTCGGCACCGCAAGCTCGTCGTTGACGCCGGGATCGTCGATCGCGAGCGTTGCGGGAAAGAAGCGGTTGCCGGCGATTTCATGCGCCGCCGCCGCGCCGGCGAGAGACGCCAGCACGAGCGCAAGCGCCGGCACGGCCGGGCCGGGAAAACGAATCGACATGGGTTTGCTCCGAGAAGCTCTACGCAAGTTTGGACGTGAATGGAGACGGCCGCGAAATGGCCGCAACGCTTCTACGACCGCCGCGGAGGTCCTCGGGGCAGCTGGCCCGGATGACCCGGCCAGAGGATCAGGTCACGATCGCTCGCCCCCAAGGGCGCGCCTGCGCGAGGCAGAATGATCCTCGCCGAGGGCTGATCGGCTGGCAGCACAACGGGCGGAGCCGCCAGTGTGCAGGACGCACAGTGGGAGGAGTCGTCTGCTTGCCCGGCGGGCGCCGGGTCCGGCGCGGCAGCGCGCGCATCCGTAGGGCAACGCTCCCCAAGCAAACCCGCCGCAGCTTGTGCGGCCCATTCCGCTCCCACAACGCCGGACAGCAAGGCGTTGATGATGAGCGCATAGGCGACGACACAGCCGACAAGGCCGCGCCATAAGGGATTGTTGCTTGCAGGATTGCGCTGCATGGACCCGTCCGGAACCTAAATAGCGCGCGGGCGATTCTGGCACAAGCGGAATTCGGTTCGCCGGACGCGGACTGAGTCGGAAAAGCGTACACGGCGCCGGCCGGCATAATCGGCCATATTCTCGATTTCCCTGCGGCAGGGAATTTGGCAGGGATTTTTAGAAAATCGGTGCGGTTTCTGGCGGCGGCGATTTGAGTTGAAGTCGTATTTCCAAAAACTTATGGCAAACTGCTCAAATTCCTGTCCACCTGGGCGCTAAGGAAATTTTGCCGGCCGGGCAGGGAATTCACGACGTCGGGGCAGGGATTGATCCATCCGCGCCGGGAAGCGGCCCGCATCAGCGAATGATTTTACTGGTTCATTCCGGCATCGCGCATGATCTCGAGGCAAACGAGCAACTCCACATAGCTCGGCGGTCCGCCGGTTCTGTTCATGCCGACGCACTGCGTCCTGGCGAGGGGGCTGAAGCTGCTCCAATCCTTGGCAAGCGCATCCTTTGCGGTACGCTCGTCGTTCAAGCAGGCTTGTTTGTCGCCCCCGACCGTGACCGATCCGCGGGCGGCAGCGCGGCAGCTTATGCTGACGTCAAGCTCCGGCGGCCCATCGGCGCAAGCTGCGCCCTGAGTGGCCACGGCAATTGCGGCGCCTATGATACTGACGGTGAAAGCTCGCATGACGTGCCCGTTTCCATTGGCGTTTCAACGCCAATGGGCGCCGGCGGTTCCATCTTTGAGGATCAGCGCGGCCGCGCAGGCGGCTGCCCCGTCAGGGGCGACAGGGCATCGAGCCCATCGCGCCACGACAGCACGCGATAGGGCCGGTCGGTGAGCCCGGTGAGAATCACCACCTCCGACGCTTCCTGCCGCCCATTGTCGTAATGGATGCGAACCTGCACCCGATAAGCGTCACCTGCCTCGATGGCGACGACGCCTTGGAGCGGGAGGGCGCCGAGCATTCGCGCCACGGATTGGGGATCCGCTCCCGTTCTTCGCGCCTCGGTAAGGGCGTTCAACAGGTCGGGCGTTATCCCCGGAATGGCGGCGATCACTTCCGGCGCCGCATCCAGAACGTCGATCTGCGGTTTGCCGCTATAGATGGTAAGGAACGGCTTGGCGCGCTCGATGAGTGTCGGCGGCAGGCCGATCACCAGCGACAATTCGTCGATATGCGCGAACGGCCCGCCGCGCGGCGAATAGCTGCGTCCCGCCGCACGATAGAGGGCTTCCTCGTTGTCCTCGGCGACCGCGGCGCTTGATGTCGCTTTCGGCTTCCTGGTCCAGCCCGCGATCCGTTCGGCATATTGTTCAGCCTCCTGACGTTGGGTGCCAAGCACCGCGAAGAAGCTTGCCAGCAATTGCGGCGACGCGAAATTCAGATCGACTCGGGCGGCTTCAGTTATGAAATTCACCGCCACATCGGCGCGCCCCAGCCGAAAACCGAAGTCCCCACGGGTCGGACGGGGAGGAACATTGGCGTCCCTGCGGGCCGGCGGTGCAGACGGCTGCGGCGCCGATACTTGATACGCCGTCAGCTCGAGGCTCGCGACAACCAGGGCCTCGGACTGAACTGCGCTGTCGTTGAGCGAAAGAGACGCGGCGGTGTTGGCGAGATAGATCGAAAATATCGATGCCAGCGTTGCCAACGCCGCAATGATCCAGAGAGCCGCAACCAGGATGAATCCTTTCGAGGTCTCTTGGCGTGGAGGGCGGCGAGGAGTGCGCATGGTCATGGGCCCCGCGACGCATTGCCCTTGGCCGCCGAACCGGCATCGGCCGGCGCGCCCGGCGCGTTGGCGGCGGGGGCGGCTTGCGAACCGCAAGCTTGGGATGTACCGCCGGCGCAATCCGCCGGCAACTCGACGTGTATCATCGTGGCGCTGGACACGGCGAGCGTCCGTCCGGTCGTCAAGTCGCGAACCAGGAATCTGACAACCGACGGCAGCTGGCCGGCATTGTGCCACGTGTCCGACCAGGATCCGTCGCCCGACGAATAGGAAAACGAAACCCGGAACGGCGCGCGGAGCAACACCACCGGATCGGTGAAGTTCAATTGGTCGGCGGCGACCTCGCCAAGGCCGAATGGCGCAAACGCCGTTCGCGTGCGCACCAAGGCGATCCCCTGGCGGTCCGCGCTCTCGGCGATCCTTACGACTTCGAGACCTCCTTCGGTGTTGGGGCCGACCGCCGATCGCACCAGCGTGACGGCAGATGTTGTGCCCTCGAAGATCGGGAGCTTGGCCTCACGATTGGGTGTAACGAACTCGGACGCCGACAGGTCGGCAGCAAGGCGATTGAGGGCGACCGCGAACAGCTCGCTGCGTTGAACGCGCATGAACCCGCGGTTCCAGCTCGGCAGCCACTGGGCCGTAATCGCCCCGATGGCGGCGAGCACCATCGCCATCAAGGTCGTGGCGATGAGCGCCTCAAGGAGGGTAAATCCCGCAACGCCAGACCGCCTGCATCGACGAAGAAGCTTCATTGACCCGGCCGGCGCTGCAGGCGGACGGTCTCGAATCCGTAGACCGCGCCGGAGGGAGACCGCACGCGCACCACGACGGTCAGTGGAGTCCATGGCGAATCGGGAAGCTGATTGATGCCGCTGCCGACGAAGGGCGCAAGTGAGATGCGCCACCGGTGGCCCAGAATTTCTCCCGACAGACCGTCGAGCGCGGCCTCACTGTCCTTCGGAAGCGTGGCGGCAACGATCCGGGTTGTCTCAACAAGAGCAAGATGTTGCTCAAGTGAGCGCGTGCCGCGCGCCGACGTCGTCGCAACGGCGCCGATCGCCGTCAGCGTTATCGCGACGACCGCAAGCGCAACGACAACTTCGATCAAGGTAAATCCTGCGCAGGCGCCGGAGCGCGCGACGCCATGCCGGTCGACGCGAGCGCGCCTCACGCCCTCGGCGATGCGTGTCTGCGACAGGGAGGCAATTGGCAAAATCATGGATCCCCGAGATCGTCTTTGCTTTGAGTCCGGCATCCGTTTGGACGTCGTGCGGCCTTGCCTCCAGGATTTCGCGAACGCCGGCACCTTAAGATGCGCCGCCCGTCAGCGGCAATCGAACGATGATTTAGTGGCGATAAATGGGTGACCGCATGACAGAGATTTAACGTTACCACAGCACCGTCGAGACTTGAAGATTGCTTGACATCTGGCCGCCATGAGATTTCTCTATGTTCGTCTGTGGGGACTTCAGCGGAACGAAAGAAAACGCCAAGCAATAGTGGACCGCGGGAGGATGGAGTTTCCGGCCGTGACCGGGGAGCCGCAAGAATGAGAAGAAAGTTTCAGAATGCTGCAACGACATCACTGACCGGCAGCGGGGCGGGTATCGCTCTTTGAGCATCGCTATTTGAGTCTTGGTCGTGCGGGTGCGCGCAACGCCTCGCATGGCCGGACGGTCGTTTCGATCAATTCTCCCAGAGGAGATTTAGATGCCTGACGCGATCCGCATCGCAGTCATTGATGACCATCCGATGTTTCGTGAAGGCGCCGTGCAGACTTTCGCCTGCATGGACGATATCGAGGTCGTTGCCGAGGGCGCGACTGCTGCCGACGCTCTGCGGGTTGCGCAGGAGCTTCGCCCCGATGTCATGCTGCTCGATATCAGCTTGCCGGGCGACGGGCTCGATGCAGCCGCCAGTATTGCGCGAACGTCTCCCGGCGTGCGGACCGTGATGCTCACCGCCTCCGAAAGCGAGCTCGACGTTGCGTGCGCGCTCAAGGCCGGTGCGCAAGGCTACATCCTTAAAGGGAGCAGCGGCGCCGAGGTGGTCGAAACGGTGCGTGCCATCTACAACGGCCAATCCTATGTGGCGCCGAGCCTCGCGGGGCGGCTGCTCATTGAGATGGACGAGCGCCCCGAGGTTGTCGCCAACAAGCCGGAAAAAGACCTCACTGGCCGCGAGGAGGAGATTCTGTCCCTGGTCTCGTGCGGCATGACAAACAAGGAGATCGCCAATCGCCTTGAGCTTACCGAGAGGACCGTCAAACATCACATGACGAGCATCATGCGAAAGTCAAAGGTTAGGAATCGCGTCGAGGCCATGTTGATGTTTCGCCGCAGGGCGGGGGGTTGAGTCTGGAGGCGGATGATCGCGGACTTGGACGCCGTGCGTAGCCCGGGTTGAGCGCAAGCGAAACCCGGGGGTGGCCTTGCCGCTTTGATGGGCGGTCCCGGATTTCGCTGGCGCTCAATCCGGGGCTACGCGGTAGCGGGTCAAAGCACGCTCTCCGGCGCCGGCACGGGATCGTCGATCTCAGGAAAATCCTCATCCAGCGGCTTCATCGACTTGAGCAGGGCGACCAAACCGCGCTTGCGCACGGATTCGATCACCAGGCGATCGCCGTCGCGATGCATGATCGCCTCGTCGCCCGGCAGCTCGAATTCGATGGGAATGCGCACCGCTTGGTTGTGGCCGTTGCGGAATAGTCTGACGTGCCTGTGCCCAGTCATGGTGCCTCCACGCGTATGCGGGAGGCATGCTTGCCGGGTTCCCCTGACAAGTCACGACTGGACCAGCACCCAGCCCCAGCCCCCGCAAGAACATCTTGCGAACCTAGAACAAATCGTGTACAGATTATTTTGCTTCGCTGGCGGCAGGGTGGATGATGGCAACAAGGGTGTTGCCGGTCTGCGAATTCCAGTCATAAGGAGGGAAGTATGGCCCAGAGCACACTACGTGTGGTCGAAGGGGGCGGAATGGACAAAACCAAGGCGCTTGACGCCGCGCTGTCCCAGATCGAGCGCGCGTTCGGCAAGGGCTCGATCATGCGCCTTGGCAAGGGCGGCAAGCCGATCGAGATCGAGGCGATTTCGACCGGCTCCCTCGGGCTCGATATCGCGCTCGGCATCGGCGGCCTGCCGCGCGGGCGGGTGGTGGAGATTTACGGGCCGGAGTCCTCGGGCAAGACCACGCTCGCGCTGCATTGCGTCGCCGAAGCCCAGAAGCGCGGCGGCATCTGCGCCTTCATCGATGCCGAGCATGCGCTCGACCCGGTCTACGCCCGTAAGCTCGGCGTCAATATCGACGATCTCCTGATCTCCCAGCCCGACACCGGCGAGCAGGCGCTGGAAATCTGCGACACGCTGGTGCGCTCCGGCGCGGTCGAGGTCTTGGTGATCGATTCGGTGGCCGCGCTCGTGCCCCGTGCGGAGCTCGAGGGCGAGATGGGCGACAACCAGCCCGGCATGCAGGCCCGGCTGATGAGCCAGGCGCTGCGCAAGCTCACCGCCTCGATCAGCCGCTCCAATACCATGGTGATCTTCATCAATCAGATCCGCATGAAGATCGGCGTGATGTATGGCAGCCCCGAGACCACGACCGGCGGCAATGCGCTGAAATTCTACGCCTCGGTCCGCCTCGACATCCGCCGCATCGGCGCCATCAAGGAGCGTGACGAGGTGATCGGCAACCAGACCCGCGTCAAGGTGGTGAAAAACAAGCTGGCGCCGCCGTTCAAGCAGGTCGAGTTCGATATCATGTACGGGGAAGGCGTCTCCAAGATGGGCGAGATCATCGATCTCGGCGTCAAGGCCGGCATCGTGGAGAAATCCGGCTCATGGTTCTCCCATGACAGCCAGCGCATCGGCCAGGGCCGCGAGAACGCAAAGGCGTTCCTGCGCAACAATCCCGACATCGCTTCCCGCATCGAGGCAGCGATCCGGCAGAACTCGGGCCTGATCGCCGAGAAGATACTTGCCGGCGAAGAAGGCGGCGACGAGGTTGAGGAGGCGTAAGGGCACCCTCCCCTGCAGGGGGAGGGTCGGACTGCCGCAGGCAGTCCGGGGTGGGGTGACGGCGACGCCGCATTTGCTGAGGCGCTGCCACCCCCTCCCGGCCCGCAAGCGCGGGCCGACCTCCCCCCTCCAGGGGGAGGTGACCGTGGCCGCGAGCCTAGGCGCTCCGCCTACGCGGCCCCGCCAATCCCAAACTCCCCCGCGATCCCTTCAAGGGCCGCCGCAACGTCCGCCTCGACCTGACCCGCCGCGACCTCGCACACCCGATAGTCCCGCGCCCTGAGCCACGCCCGCTTGCGGGCCCGGGTCTGAGCCGCCTCGGGGCTTTCCCCTTCGGGCACAAGGTCGATCACGGCGCGCAACGGGAACGACACGATGTCGACAATATGCGGCCCGATCGGCACCTGGCGCTTGAAGGCGCGGCCAGCGAAGCGGCGGTCCCTGGTGAGCGCCTCCCACAGGGCCCGCTCCGCGTCAGTTGGATTGCGGCGCAGCAGGCGCGACAGGCCGCGCACCGGCCCGCGCTCCCCCGGCACCCGGCCGCCGCCGTGCTCGGCCAAAAGCTCCCGCAGCATGCCGGCCTCCCGGCCGTCGAGAACGCCGCCTTTGGCGGGTCCCTTGCGGCCTTCGGCGATCGCCGTCACGACGCCATGCAAGGTCTGGATGTCCTGCTGGGTCGGCGCCATGCGGGCGAAGATATTGCGCAGGTTGATCGTCATGGTGTCGCGTTTTTCGGCCGGGCGGAAGAATTCCACCCGCTCCAATTCCCGCTCAAGGGTGGCGAAGAAGGCAAACAGTTGCTCCTTGCCGGCGGGGGGCGAACGCAGCGGCATCGCAAACGGCAGTGCGCCGCCTGCTGCCTTGAACCACTCGTAGGCGATGATGAGCACGGCTTGGGCGAGATTGAGCGAAGCGAATGCCGGATTGACCGGAAACGTGACGATGCAGTCGGCAAGCCCGACCTCGTCGTTCATCAGGCCCCAGCGCTCGCGGCCGAACATCACCGCGACGGTTTCGCCGGCTGCAAGCCGCGGCGCCATCTCAAGCGCGGCTTCCGCCGGGCCGATCACGGGCTTGGCCTGATCATGGGCGCGCGCAGTGGTCGCCAGCACGAAGCTGCAATCCGCCAGCGCTGCCGGCAGGCTGTCGTAAAGCGCCGCGCCGTCGAGCACCGCATCGGCGCCCGAAGCGGCACGGCGCGCATGCAGGTTGGGCCAGGTATCGCGGGGCCGCACCAGCCGCAGCCGCGTGAGGCCGAAATTCGCCATGGCCCGCGCCGCCGTGCCGATATTCTCGCCAAGCTGCGGTTCCACCAGCACCACGATCGGCCCGCCGAACGCGCTCCACGCTCTGGTATGGTCGGTTCCGGCTCCCGGCATTCTCTCCTCGGCGATTAGCGCGGCGGCCCTGAAGTTAAGGTCGCCGCCCCGGTAGGTGCTTTACCCCATCTGCCGATCCGGTGTCTTGAGGGCGTCCTTCATGCGCCTCTTGACACACCCAACATTTGCAATCGGCCGTGAAGCCGCGTAGTTCCATCACGCGCCGTTTGAGTGGCGCCGCCGGTAATGCCGCCGGCAGGATTTCTCAAGGGGCTGCCGTTTAGTGTCCGCGTCGCCGTCGATTACTGCCGCGTCCGCGATCAGTGTCGATGCGCGCAGGCTGGTGCTCGGGGCCGCCGTTGGCTTTCGTGTCGACCAGGTCTGTATCTTCATCGAGTCGCTGCGCTCAAGCGGGTATGACGGCGATGTGGTGATGCTGGTCGGCCCAGCCCAATGGCGGCTGTGCGCCTACCTGCGCCGTCATGGGGTGCGCACGGTATCGACGTGGTCCACCCGCAAGCTGCACGGACCGATCCACGCCTATCGATTCGAGAAATTCGCAAAGCTGGTGCGCGCCGCTCAAGACCGCTACGACTACGTGCTGACGAGCGACGTACGCGATGTTGTCTTCCAGCGCCATCCCTTCGAGGGAATCGCTACACCGGAGTGCCGGTTTTATCTTGAAGGTGCGCCTTGGACATTTGCCACCGAGCCGGTCAACCGACGCTGGGCCAAATTGTTTCTTTCGCCGGCAGATTTCGAGAGAATCAGTACCTGCCGCATCTCTTGCTGCGGTGTTGTCCTCGGCGGAATCGGACCAATAACCGCCTATCTCGAGCGGATGGCGGCGGATCTTCATGCCCTTCCGCTGCGACTGCGACGCGAGGGCGGCGCCGACACGATCTTCCACAACCGGATCGCTCATCTTAAACGCGAGGTTGATCTTATTCTCGTGGAGAACAACCTCCATGTGGCCACTATGGGCATCGAACCAGCCTCAACCTATGCAATCGGCAGCGATCAACTCGTTCACCTGGCGGGTGGCCTCGCGCCGGCGATTTGCCACCAATACGATCGCGTGCCGCATATCCTCAAGGCCGTGAAGGCCCGCTTGGCAGACCATTGAGAATGGCGAAATCGCAGGCCCGCCGATCGGATCGTATACAGACGTCATGGCCGACTTTTGCGCCTGCGGCGGGAACTCGCCGCGGAACCGGCGTGCGCGGCGTTGCAATCGGGCCCAAAGCGCGATAGTTATCGACCTTGAGGGGCGTGAGCATAGCCAAGGCTTCCTTGTGCTCTCCACGCCTACGCTGATCGCGGCCGTATCGGCCGCTGCCCCGTCGGATCCCGACCGCCGCCGCCTCGTGCTTGGGGCCGCGATCGGATTTGACGTCGCGCAGGTGCGGATCTTCGTCGAATCGCTGCGCGCCAATTATGCCGGCGACGTGCTGCTGCTGATCCGCTGGCCCGGCCTGCAGGTCGCGCGCTACCTCAAGAGCCGTGGGGTCGACGTGATCGGTGTGTTTCAGACCCGGTCGTTCACCCGCTCGGTTCACGCGCGGCGCTATGCCATCTACCTCGACTATCTGCGCGCGCGGCTGTCCCGCTATGATCAGGTGATGATGTCCGACGTGCGCGACGTCGTGTTCCAGCGCAACCCCTTCGACGGCATCGCCAGTCCAAAATGCCATTTCTATCTTGAAGGCGCTCCCCGCACCATCGGTGCGGACCCGACCAATGCGCGCTGGGTGCGCGGCTGCTTTTCGGCCGCCGAAGCGGAGCGGTTAGCCTCGTGTCGAATCAGCTGCAGCGGCATCACCATCGGGGGAACAGCCGCCATCATGGCTTACCTGGAACGGATGGTGGCGCGGATTTCCGGCGTGTCGTGGCGCATCTATCGCCAGATCGGCCACGGCTACGACCAGGCCATCCACAATTATCTCGTTCATCTTGATTCCACGATCGACGGCATCGTCGTCGAGAACAATCAGCACATCGCCACCATGGCGCTGGAGCCGCGGGCGTTCTACCGGCACGACCGCGCAGCGCTCATTTATGGGCCCGACGATCGCCTGTTCGCGATCTGCCACCAATACGATCGCTTCCCGGATCTCCTAAAGGCGGTCGAGGCCCGCTTTGCGCCCACTGCGCAGGCATTGCGTTGAAGCCGTCGCCGACGCCTGACCAGCACGCAATCCCGCCAGCCCTGATTACTGATTACTGATTACTGACTCCTGTGTTATAGGCACGCCCGCCGGACGGGGTGTCGGCGCCATCCGCGGGCGCGCGCCGGCCCCCGATCCCAATATCTCGTGCGCGCGAACAAAGGTTGCTCAATAGATGGCCAAGATCAAAGTGACGAACCCGGTGGTCGAGCTTGACGGCGACGAGATGACCCGGATCATCTGGCAGCTCATCAAAGACAAGCTCATCCATCCCTATCTCGACATTGAGTTGCTCTATTACGATCTCGGCATGGAAAACCGGGACCGGACCAACGATCAAGTCACGATCGACGCCGCGGAAATGATCAAGAAGGTGGGCGTCGGCGTCAAATGCGCCACCATCACGCCGGACGAAGCCCGGGTGAAGGAATTCAACCTCAAGGCGATGTATCGTTCGCCCAATGGGACGATCCGCAACATCCTCGGCGGCACCATCTTCCGCGAGCCGATCATCTGCCGCAACGTGCCGCGCCTGGTGCCGGGCTGGACCAAGCCGATCATCATCGGCCGCCACGCCTATGCGGACCAGTACCGCGCCACCGACTTCATGTTTCCCGGCAAGGGCACCCTCACGCTTTCCTTCACCGGCGCGGACGGCTCGATTCGCGATTTCGCCCGCGCCTCGTTCCACTACGGGCTCAACCGCGGCTATCCGGTGTACCTGTCGACCAAGAACACCATCCTGAAGGTCTATGACGGCCGCTTCAAGGACATCTTCCAGGAGGTGTTCGACAGCGAGTTCAAGGCGGAGTTCGAGAAGAAGAAGATCACTTACGAGCACCGCCTGATCGACGACATGGTGGCGGCGGCGCTCAAATGGTCGGGCGGCTATGTGTGGGCCTGCAAGAACTATGACGGCGACGTGCAGTCCGATACGGTGGCGCAGGGCTACGGCTCGCTCGGCCTGATGACCTCGGTGCTGACCACGCCGGACGGCAAGGTGGTGGAGGCCGAGGCCGCCCACGGCACCGTGACGCGTCATTACCGCGAACACCAGAAGGGCCGCGAGACTTCGACCAATTCGATCGCGTCGATCTTCGCCTGGACGCGCGCCCTCGCGCACCGAGCCAAGCTCGACGACAACGCCGCGCTGGCGAAGTTCGCCGACAGCCTCGAGCGGGTCTGCGTCGATACCGTCGAGGCCGGCTATATGACCAAGGACCTCGCTCTCCTGGTGAGCGCGGACCAGAAGTGGCTCACCACCACCGGATTCCTCGACAAGGTCGATGAGAACCTGAAGCAGGCGATGGCGTAGTCGTGCCCGAAGGGATCGATGAGCGGCGCAAGTCGTGCACCGCTTACGGTTTGCGCCTCGACTGGTGCTGACATTGGCATGCGCTGTAACCGCGGTGACCTACGTCGCCATCAAGATCTGCTATCCGATAAGGGCATGAACATTGGGAGGCCACGATGAATTGTCGAATTTGGATTTCGGCGGCAATCATGTCCGCTGCTGCGATTGTGCCGGCGTTGGCCCAAAGCCTGCCCGACGCCATCGCAGCGAAAGGGGAGACCACCGTCCTCACTGTCCACGCCGAGGGGGCGCAGGTCTATGACTGCAAGGCCGGCGAAGGCGGCAAACTCGCCTGGCAATTCCGCGAGCCGGTTGCGACCCTGATTGCGGACGGCAAAACCGTCGGCCGGCACTATCTGGGCCCAACCTGGGAGCATGCAGACGGCAGCCGTGTCGTCGGCAAGCCGGCCGGTCGCGCCAACGGTGCAACCCAAAAGGACATTCCCTGGCTCAAGCTCGAAGTCGTAGAGGCGCGCGGCGCCGGCGCGCTCGCGGGAGTGACTGCAATTCAGCGCATCAATACCCAAGGCGGCCAGATCGATGGCGCCTGCGACAAGGCCGGGGCGACGCTCGCGGCGCCCTATGCGGCGGACTACGTATTCTTGAAAAAGTAGCCAGCGGCGAGGCTGTGGCTTGTAGCCCGGGTTGAGCGCAAGCGAAACCCGGGGGTGGCGTTGCCATGTTGATAGGTGCAATCCCGGATTTCGCTCTGCTCCATCCGGGCTACGGCGCCGCGCTCCTTTAGGCCACAGCGCCCGCGCGTTCACGCCCGCCTTCGGCTGCGTTCCGCCTCGCTCAGGATGTAGTGCCCGTGAGCGAGCGACGACAGCTTTCCGGCATGGACCATCCGATGCAGACGCACCACCAGCGTCTTGCGTTTGATGTCGAGCTGCGCCTCGTCGAGATTGCTGACGATGTCCTGCACCGACAGCCCGACCGGGTTTTCCGCCAGGATATCGATGATGAAATCTTCAATATCGTCGGCGCCGCCGCCGCGTGCCGTTACCACCACCGGCGCAAGGCGGCGCGGCTCCGCCCGGCTGCGCGGGTCGGCCGCGGCCGGGACCATGGCGACGCCGCCATCCCGCCCCACCGCGACCTCGAGCCGCGCCACGATATCCTCCAGGAGCTCCGCAGCCCGATCGGGCGCCGTGGCCCTTAATCCCTTGAGCCCAAGCGCCAACATTTCGGCCTTTTGCAACAGCTCCTGCTCATAGGCCCTTACTGCATCGGGCAAAATCGTCATCGCCGTTCCTTGCTAAAAATTACACTCCGCCTCTCTACACTTCGCGCCTGCGGGGGAGTGGCGAGGGGCGTAAAGCAAAATTACAGCCTCACAGGATATCTTAAATTGCAGCGCGGGCAAGGCCATCAATGCCGGTAGCCGAACATTTCTAATTAATGATGAATGTTTACCCAGCTGGTTAATCGGCACCTAATCGGTTTGACAACGGTAATTTTTCTTGTAATCTAAAATTACAGTCTGTATGGAGCGTCCAGGGAGTAACCCATGCCTTTCGATCTGTCGCTGCCGCTCTTCGCCGCCTCCGGCCTCGCCCTCGCCGCCGTCATCACCTATTTCGGCTGGCCGCACATCCGCGTACGGACCTATAACAAGACCCACGGGGACTTGCGCGTCATCGAGGTCGCCCTCATGCTGTCACGGTCCGCCCGCCCGTTCCTGCCGGCCGCCCAGCCGAACCACGGCAAGTCCGCCAATCGGGTCCCGGGCGCGGAGTTCGTCATTTACATGACCCTTAAGACCGGTAACCTTTAGTTTCACAACATGCAATAGGTGAGTCCCCGCGCGGGCGCTGAGTCAAGCGACAGCCGGGCAGCCTTACCTCTCCCCGCTTGCGGGGAGAGGTCGGAATTTGCGCGCTCTTCGCGCAAATTCCGGGTGAGGGGGCCTCTCCGCGAGTCTGAGCTTCGTGGAAAGGCACGTCACCCCAGCGAGTCCGCCCGTGTGGAGAGGCCCCCTCACCCCGACCCTCTCCCCGCAAGCGGGGAGAGGGAGCAGTACGCGCACGATCGCCACCGCGCCGAGCCCGACGACACATCCCATTGACGGCAAGACGTGGGCGGAGTACTCGCTCGCTCATAACGCGCGTTGGCGACAACGGCGCGATTTTTTGTTTGGGGGGTGTCCATGCATGCGTTGTTGTCGGCGATCCTCGCGGCAGCGTGTTTTGTAGCAAGTTGCGAGGTTGGATTGACTTCTCCGGTGGGCCTGTGGCTTGCGAAGGACGGCGCAAAAATACGGATAAGCCCGTGCGGTCGCAATTTGTGCGGCTTCATCGTGCAATCCAGTCCCCAAATGGACCCTGAGACCGGACGACCGATGACGGACAAGCACAATGTCGATCCGGCCAAACGCAATCGACCTCTGGTTGGGGTCGAAGTTTTGATCTCGATGCATCACGACGGTCCCACCAAGTGGTCCGGGCAGCTCTACAATGACGACGACGGCAAGATCTATTCCGGAAACCTGATCGAGAACGGCCCGTCGAGCATCCGAATTGAAGGCTGCTGGCTCGGCATTTGCGGCGGCGACGAGCTCACGCGGATCAAGTGACTGTCATCGCTCGCGGCTCTTGATGAAGTCGATGAAGGCGCGCAGCGGCGCCGGGATATGGCGCCGGCCCGCATAGTAAAGGAAGGGCCCGGAGAAGCTCTGCCACCAGTCTTCGAGCACTGGCACGAGCGCGCCGCTTGTGAGGGCGGGCGCAAGATAACCCTCGAAACACTTGATCACGCCCAGCCCGGCAACGGCGGCGGATATTTCCAACTCGATGGTGGTGGCGACGAGCGGTCCGGGCTGGCTGATCCGTACGATCTCACCGTTGCGTTCGAACTCCCAGGCGAGGGTGACGCCGCTCGCAAAGCGATGGCGGATGCAGGCGTGGCCGAGCAGGTCCTTCGGGTGTTCGGGCCGGCCATGCGCTGCCAAATAGCCGGGCGCGGCCGCCGCCGCGTAGCGCTGGATTCGCGGGCCGATCGGCACCGCGATCATATCCTGCTCCAACCGCTCGTCATAGCGGATGCCGGCGTCGAAGCCCGCGGCCAGCACGTCGATGAAGCTGTCTTCGGCGGTGATCTCGATGGTGATTCCGGGATTCGCCTTCAGGAAGCCCTCCACGATCGGAGGCAGAATGAGCCGGGCGACGGCGGTCGGCACGTTAAGCCTGAGCGTGCCGGTGAGGCTGTCGCGGAAACCGTTCACCGCGTCGACCGCCGCCGTAACCTCGCTCAACGCCGGGACGAGGCGTTCCAGCAGCCGGGCGCCCGCTTCGGTCGGCGTCACGCTGCGTGTCGTACGGTTGAGGAGGCGCACGCGCAGCCGCGTCTCCAACCGGCGCACGGCCTCGCTCAGAGTCGAGGCCGAGACGCCGCGCACGGTCGCGGCGCCACGAAAGCTGCGATATCGCGCGACCGCCGCAAAGGCGTCGAGGTCGGCAAGGTCCGGTTCGGTCATTGTTCGGTATTCCGCACAACCTGTTTCAGTAATGACGGATTATCGAACGCGGGACCAGTCCGTATTTCTCCTGCATCACGCCGGAGACCTCCCGGCCGTCGATCTGGAGAACACCATATGCAATATCGCCGCCTTGGAACCAACGGCCCCACGGTCTCCGCCCTCGGCCTCGGCTGTATGGGCATGTCGGGCATGTACGGCCCGGCGGATCGGCACGAGAGCATCGCCACCATCCACGCCGCGCTCGACGCCGGCATCGCGCTCATCGACACCGGCGATTTTTACGGCATGGGCCACAACGAGATGCTGATCGCCGAGGCGCTCAAAGGGGCGCCGCGCCAACAGGTGATCGTCAGCGTGAAATTCGGTGCGCTGCGCGATCCGGCCGGCGGCTGGTTGGGAAATGACGGGCGGCCGGCGGCGGTGAAGAGCTTTCTTGCCTATTCGCTGCAGCGCCTGGGGCTCGACTACATTGATATCTACCGGCCGGCGCGGCTCGACCCGACCGTGCCGATCGAGGAGACCGTGGGGGCGATCGCCGACATGGTGAAGGCCGGCTATGTCCGCCACATCGGCCTCTCGGAGGTCGGTGTCGAGACGATCCGGCGCGCCGCCGCTGTCCATACGATCAGCGACCTGCAAATCGAGTATTCGCTGATCTCCCGCGGCATCGAGGAGGCGATCCTGCCCGCGGTCCGCGACCGCGGCATCGCCATCACGGCCTACGGCGTGCTCTCGCGTGGTCTCATCAGCGGCCACTGGCAGAAGGGCGCCGCGTCCGGTCGCGATTTTCGCGCGTTCAGCCCGCGCTTCCAGGGTGACAACGTCGATGCGAACCTCGCTCTGGTCGAAGCGCTGCGCAAGGTCGCCGACCCCAAAGGCATCAGCGTGGCGCAGGCGGCGATTGCCTGGGTGGCGGCGCAAGGCGCCGATATCGTACCCGTCGTGGGTGCCCGCCGCCGCGATCGGCTCGCCGAGGCGCTCGGCGCCATCGGTGTGACGCTGAGCCCGCAGGACATCGCCGCGATCGAACGCGCCGTGCCGAGGGACGCAGCCTCCGGCTCCCGCTATGCCGCCGCCGCGATGGCCGACCTCGACAGCGAGAAGTGAGTATGATCAGCCGGTCGTGATCGCCGCCGCGATGGTGTCGAGCGCGGCTTGTGCCTTGGCGCCGTCGGGGCCGCCGGCCTGGGCCATGTCGGGCCGGCCGCCGCCGCCCTTGCCGCCGAGCGCTTCGGCGCCGCGGCGCACCAGATCGACCGCGTTGAAGCGCCCCACCAGATCTGCCGTGACGCCGACCACGAGGCCGGCCTTGCCGTCGCCGGTGACCCCGACGATGGCGACCACGCCGGAGCCGACCTGCTTCTTGCCGTCGTCCGCGAGGCTCTTCAAGTCCTTGATCTCGATGCCCGACACCGCACGGGCCAGCAGCTTGACGTCGCCGACCTGGCGCACGCCGTCGCCGCCCGAACGCTCGCCGCCCCCCATGGCGAGCTTGCGCCGCGCATCCGACACCTCGCGCTCCAGCCGCTTGCGGTCGTCAAGGAGGGCCGCGATGCGCTCCGGCAGCTCTTCAACTTGAACCCTCAGCTCACCCGCGCCGGCTTTCGCAAGGGCAACGATGCGGTTTGCGTTGTGGCGGGCGGCATGACCGGTCAGCGCCTCGATGCGGCGCACCCCGGCCCCGACGGCGCTTTCCGCCACCACGGACACCAAGCCGATATCGCCGGTACGCCGCACATGGGTGCCGCCGCACAGCTCGACCGACCAGCCGAGCGCATTGCCGCCCTCACCCATCGCCACGACCCGCACCTCGTCGCCGTATTTCTCGCCAAACAGCGCGCGCGCCCCCGATGCGATGGCGTCATCAACCGCCATCAGCCGGGTCGTCACCGCGGAATTCTGCACCACCATCTCGTTCGCGATGTCTTCGACCTGTCCGATCTCCTCAGCACTGATCGGCTTGGGATGCGAAATGTCGAAGCGCAGCCGGTCCGGCGCGACCAGAGATCCCTTCTGCGCCACATGATCGCCGAGCACCTGGCGCAGCGCCTCGTGCAGCAGATGGGTGGCGGAATGGTTGGCGCGGATCGCTCTCCGCCGCCCGTGGTCCACCTCCAACGTGACCGGCCGCCCGGGCTTCAACGTCCCTTCCTCGACCACGCCCGAATGGACGAACACATCGCCCGCCCGCTTCTGGGTATCGGTGACCCGGAACCGCACATCGTCCCCGGTCATGACGCCGGTGTCGCCGACCTGGCCGCCGGACTCGCCGTAGAACGGGGTCTGGTTGAGCACCACGGCGCCCGATTCGCCCTTGGCAAGCGCCGCCACTTCTTTGCCGTCGCGCACCAGGGCGGCGACGACGCCTTCGGCGCTCTCGGTCTCGTAACCCAGGAACTCCGTGGCGCCCACCTTCTCGCGCAGCGCGAACCATACGGTCTCGGTGGCCGCCTCGCCCGAGCCCGTCCACGAGGCCCGCGCCATTTCGCGCTGGCGCTCCATGGCGGTGTTGAAGGCCGCAAGATCAACCCCGATGCCGCGGGACTTCAGCGCGTCCTGGGTGAGATCGAGCGGAAACCCGTAGGTGTCGTAGAGCGTGAACGCCACCTCGCCCTTGAGGTTGTCGCCGTCCTTGAGACCGCGGCTTTCGTCGTCGAGGATCGCCAGTCCACGCTCCAGAGTGCGCCGGAAGCGGGTTTCTTCGAGCTTGAGCGTCTCCGTGATCAAAGCTTCGGCACGAACAAGCTCCGGATAGGCCTGGCCCATTTCGCGCACCAGCGTCGGCACCAGCCGGAACATCAGCGGCTCCTCGGCGCCAAGCAGCTCCGCATGCCGCATGGCGCGGCGCATGATGCGGCGAAGCACATAGCCGCGGCCCTCGTTGGAGGGCAGCACGCCGTCAGCGATGAGGAACGAGGTGGCGCGCAGGTGGTCCGCAATGACGCGGTGCGATGCCTTCTGCGGACCGTCGGGATCGATCCCGGTGCGGTCGGCGACCGCCTGGATCAGCGCGCCGAACAGATCGATCTTGTAGCTGTCATGTGTGCCCTGGAGCACGGCGGCGATGCGCTCCAGCCCCATGCCGGTGTCGATCGACGGCTTCGGCAGGTCGAGCCGCTGGCCGGCCGCGACCTGTTCGTATTGCATGAAGACAAGATTCCAAATCTCGACGAAGCGATCTCCTTCCGCATCGGGCGAACCCGGCGGACCGCCCGGAATGTGGTCGCCGTGGTCGTAGAAGATTTCCGAGCAAGGACCACAGGGGCCGGTATCGCCCATGGCCCAGAAATTGTCCGATGTCGGGATGCGGAGGATCTTGGATTCCGGCAGCCCGGCGATCTTTTTCCATAGGCCGAACGCCTGATCGTCCTCGGAGAACACCGTGATGGTGAGCCGCGCAGGCGGCAGCCCGAATTCCTTGGTCACCAGATTCCAAGCGAGTTCGATGGCGCGATCCTTAAAATAATCGCCGAACGAAAAGTTGCCCAGCATCTCGAAGAAGGTGTTGTGGCGCGCCGTGTAACCGACATTGTCGAGATCGTTGTGTTTGCCGCCGGCGCGCACGCATTTCTGCGCCGTGGTGGCGCGCACATAAGGGCGCTTCTCAATGCCGGTGAAGACGTTCTTGAACTGCACCATCCCGGCATTGGTGAACATCAGGGTCGGGTCGTTGCGCGGGACGAGCGGAGAGGACGGCACGATCTCATGACCGTTGGCCGCAAAGTAATTGAGAAAAGCCGCCCGGATGTCGTTGACGCCGCTCATGAAGTTCTTCTGTCCTGCATCTGCCCGACGAGGTGGAGGCGTAGGGTGGGCAAAGCAAAGCGTGCCCCCCTTGGCTTGCCAGGTGGGACGGCGCGAAGATCGCGCCTTTGCCCACCCTACGCTTCCAAGTCGCCGCCTTACTCTCTTCCAATTCCGCGCCGAACCTTTTAGCCGCGGATCGTGTAGGTGTCCACAAAGGCACGCTGAAGTATCGGCATGGAGCCAAATCGTCTTTTGCGCCGCTGTCGGGCCAATTCTGGCTTGGCGCAATCGCGCCGGACGCAAAGTACCTCCACCCTCATGGCGCCATTATATATAAGCACGCGTTCGCCGTCCTCCATGTTCAAATCCGGCCCAGGTACCTTGATGTCATCGCAGCCATTGTCACCGCCGGGCGGCAGCTTGGTGCAGCGACTCGCGGCCGGCCGCTTTGTCATGACCGCCGAGGTGGTGCCGCCGGTGTCCTGCAATCCCGATGACCTCACCGCCAGGGCGCTGCCGTTGCGCGGACTTGCGGACGCCGTCAACGTCACGGACGGCGCCAGCGCCCACGCCCACATGAGTGCGACGGCCGCGGCGGCCCTGCTCGTCGCCGCCGGGATCGAGCCTATTTTGCAGCTCACCTGCCGCGACCGTAATCGCATCGCGCTCCAGGGCGAGTTGATGGGCGCCGCCGCACTCGGGGTGAGAAACCTCCTCCTGCTGCGCGGCGATGATCCGACCGCCGGCGATCAGCCGGATGCCAAGCCGGTGTTCGATCTTGACTCGCGAACACTCACCGAGACGGCGCGTGCGATCCGCGACGGCAGGCTGCCCCACGGCGCCAAGGTGGCGGGTGGGGCGCCGTTCTTCATCGGGGCGGCCGACATCCCGATCGATCCGCCGCCGGGCTGGCGGCCCGATAGCCTCAAAGCAAAGGTTGCGGCCGGCGCGCAATTCGTCCAGACCCAGTTCTGCATGGATACCGCCGTCGTGCGGCGGTATGCGGCCCGCCTCGCCGAAGCCGGACTTTCCGGCCGCATATTCCTGCTGGTCGGGGTCAATCCGCTGCGCTCGGCGAAATCCGCCGCGTGGATGCGCCGCCACCTGTTCGGCACCATCATTCCGGAAACCATGGTGGCCCGCCTGGAGCAGGCCGAGGACGCGGCTGCCGAAGGCCGCAAAATCTGCGTCGAGACCATTGAGGAACTCAGCCTCATCCCGGGCGTCGCCGGCGTCCACATCATGGCACCCGGGAACGTCGCCGCCATACCGGAGGTGATCGCATCGGCGCGCCGCGCGGTGACGATGGCGGCGAGGGCGGGGTGATCATTCTGCTTTGTTCGCAAATTCAGAGCGCATCAGGACAGATCCGGCGTTTCCCCGGTCAGAGAGCAGGCGGGACCCCCGCGCTCCCAGGGTCTAGATGGCCCTCACTGCGATCCTTCGAGGCCAAGCTTCTTCACCAGCGCGCCCCATTTCTCCCGCTCGGAGGCCAGATAGCTCGTGATGCCTTCGACGGAAGGCGAATCGAACGGAATGAGCCCCAGATCCGCCGTGTGCTTCTGCATGGCCGGCTCCGCCATGATCCGCGCCATCTCGGCATGCAGCCTGTCGACAATGTTGCGCGGCGTCGCCGCGGGGGCGAACAACATGTGCCAGGAGACCGCTTCGAAATCGGGGGCATTGGCAGCCTCGGAGAACGGCGGCACGTCGGGAAGCAAAGGCAGGCGCGCCGAGGCCGACACAGCGAGGGCGCGCAGCTTGCCGTCCTTGATCAACGGCACCGAAGCGCCGGCCTCGGCGAAACCAAGGCTCACATGCCCGGCCGCGATATCGGTGATCGATTGACCGGTGTTGCGATAGGGCACATGGGTCATTTCGATCCCGAATTTCTGTTTCATGTATTCGCCCGAGAGGTGCTGCGCCACACCGGCGCCGGGCGACGAAAAGGTGAGGGGATTGGCGCTTTTTTCCCGGGCATACTTGATGAGTTCAGTCACCGATTTGACCGGAAGCTGCGGATTGACGACCAGTATGAACGGGGACTTCACGTAGAACGAGATCGGCACGAAATCCTTCACCGGATCGTAGGCGATCTTTTTGTAAAGCACCGGATTGATCGCCATGGCCGAGCTCGTCGCCACCAGGAGGGTGTAGCCGTCGGGCGTCGCCTTGGCGACCGCGTCGGTTCCGATCATGGTCGCGGCGCCCGGACGGTTATCGACCACGACGGATTGGCCCAGCGACTTCGACAGTTCATCGCCGTAGAGGCGCACCACGGTGTCCATGCCGGTGCCGGCCGCGAGCGGTACGATGATCGTAATGGGCCGGGTCGGATAGGATTGGGCGTGCGCTCCGATCGGCGGGTGCAGCGTCACGAGGGCTAGCGCCGCTATGATGCAACGTCTCGGGAGCCGCGTCATGTTTCCTCCATCGTCCGCCGCTTTTTTCGCAACCGCGTCCGGAGCGCGGATCGCCGCGGCAGGCTGCGTGATCTAGCCTTGAACTTTACAATCTATCGCGGCTTCTTGGCGTCCGGTCCGAGGAAGCTCACGAGGTATTCAAGAATTTGCGCGCGTTCGTCCGGGGATACCTTCAAACCATATCCGGCCATTTCTTCGATGGTGCCACTCCAGCCTTCCCGGGTCTGCCCGGCGGCATCAAACACCATGTCGAGGTCATGACATGAGCTGCAAGCGCGCGCCACGACGTCCTTGTTGGGCCCTGCCGGCAGCTCCACCGCGCCCGCGCCGGCGCACAAAAGGGACGCGCCGATCATGCCGAATATCAGTCTCGCTTGATTCATCCTGTTGAGTCTCCGCCAATGCTCCGTGCGCGGTAAAAATGGCACGGCAGCACCAGCTTCGTCATCAACTATTGTGCAATTGCCGACCTGGGGATGATGTCGGGGCGAACCCTTGTGGTCGCCCTGTTGCGGCGGTCAGGCGTACACGGTGCGCAAACCGGACGACCACAAGCGTCGCCCTACAGCGGGCAATGTTGCAGATTCAAAGTGCAATAGAGAAGGAAGCGTAGCCCGGATTGAGCGAGAGCGAAATCCGGGACCGCCTGATCAATGTGGCAACGCTGTTCCCGGGTTTCGCAAGCGCTCAACCCGGGCTACGGGCTGCGGGAGGGGGCACGCACTCAGACGGCCTTCTTCAGTGTGGCGATTTCGGTCGCAGGATCAAACCGCTCGCGGAAGGCCTGCGCATCGGCCGCGTGCTCGAAGCAATAACGAATGAAAGGCGTGCCGTCCGCAATCGCGCCGAAAAGATCGAACGTGCCGATCAGGCTTTCGAGGAAGTTCATGATTTCCTCCTCGTCGCTCCGGCTGTACCCCATCGGCGGCGGAATCACATCGACATGGTGCGGGAATTTCGCGCTGATTTCCTGTCGCCATTTTTCACGGTCCGGACGGCCCACTGCTTCCTCCTGTGCGGCTTGAGCGGCCATATGTTCTTGTTTTGTTCTACTTGTCAAGTGTGTCTTCAGCAGCCCTGGGGAGGGCGTGCCAAGCAACGGAATAAGCAGCGGAAAGAGGCGCTGTTTGCGCCCCTTCGATCACTTCTGGAAGATCGCTTTCGGCAACATCGCGTGGACGCCCTTCGTGATGTCGACGATTTCGGTCACGTGCAGGTCCATGGCGGCGCTGAGCAGCATCAAAGCATCGTCGCGCGACAGGCCCTTGGTCTCCACCACGAAGTTGAGCATCTCGCGGGTGGCCATCTTGGCCGCCATGTTGAGGTCTTCGTGCAGGCCCATGGTCATGTAGTGGGTTGGGGTTTCGGCGCGCGGCCAGCCGATGCGCATGCCCTTGTGCAGCACGATCTGGACCTCGCCGCGAAGCGATGTCTCGACCGCCGACATGCCGACTTCGCCGTCGCCCTGGACGGCATGGCCGTCGCCGATCGATATCAGCGCGCCGCTCGTGTGGACGGGCAGGAACAAGCTCGTTCCGGGCTGCAGGTCGTGGTTGTCCATGTTGCCGCCGAAGACGTTCGGCGGACCGCTCGGCACCCGGCCCATCGAGCGCGGCGGCGCGACGCCGATGACGCCCCAGAACGGCTTCGCCGGCACCACGATGCCGGGAGCGAATTCGATCACCTTCTTGGCGGGATCGATGAAAAACACGCGGTCCCGCGAATAGGGAAAGTCTTCCGGCAGGGAGCCGCGGTTTGCCCGGAAGCTCATGGCGGCGATCGGCAGCCAGAGATCGATCGCGCGGATTCTGATTTCCACGGCGTCGCCCGGCTCGGCGCCTCGCACCGCAATCGGACCGTCGAGCGTGTGATCGTCCCGGCCCTCCCCGGGCGCGCCTTCAAAGGCCGCGTAGAGCTCGGCCGGGATTTTTTCCTTAGGAACGCCCAGGCTCTCGAAGTAGCGCGGGTTGCCGGTGGTGGTCCACAGCCGCACCACATCGCCGGAATCGATGGTCAGCACCGGCTTGAGCGATGCATCGAAAAATCCCCGATGCACGGTGGTGGGCGAGGCCCGCAGCTCGTGAATCTTTTCTTCGCCCTGCGCCGTGGCGGCTGCACCGGCCGCAATGGCGGCGGCGGTAATGGCAAATAGCTTCGATCTCATTTTGAGTCTCCCCAGTGTCATTGCCCGGCTTGACCGGGCAATCCAGTATCCCCGGTCAGTGGTTACTAGATCACCCGGTCAAGCCGGGTGATGACAGCAATTGAGTGAGCGGCCCCCTCAGAAATCCGGCTTGTTCGCGACCGGGATGTGATAGTCGAACAGATGCTGATTGTTCTCCGCACACACTTCTTCCAGCAACGGTTGTTGCACACGCCGATAGCGCCGCGTGCCCGACCACGGCGCGTTGAAAGCGTCCGGGTCGTCCACCGTGAAGGTCACGTCCATAGCCTGGCCGTCCGCGACGATTTTCCAGCGCTCCACCACGTGCAGCTTTTCCGTGTGCGGGGTGCGGTAAGGATCGACGACTGTCTTGGCATTAAGCCCAATGGTGTCGATGACGAGGGTGTCGCCTTCGTAGTGCCCGACCGACTCGCCGTACCATGACGGCTTCGGATGCTCCGAATGCTGCACGTCGAGGTAGATGCGCCGCACCTGCGCATCGCCCGAATAGACCATCCATACCTGCTTGGGCGTTTGCACGAAGTACACCGGGTTCGCGCCGCCGTAAGCCATGAAGCCCGGCACGCCTGCCGGCATGCAGCTCGATCGCGCCGTGAAGGCGACCTTCCCGGCGAGCACTTCGTCATTGTCCTTCTTCATGTGCTCCTGCACCCACGGCTTCAGGTTCGGATTGGTGAGGTCTGCAATCCGGTAGGTGGGCTGCCTGCCTGCGCCGTTGGGAACGAAGGGGTGTGCCGGATCACTGCTGATGGGCGGTAGCTGGCCCGCAACGGGCTCGAAGCCGGGCCCGCCGCCGTTGACGCCAACCCACCCGACCTGGTTCGACGAGAAGTCCGGCGGCGCCGCGTTCTGCTGCGCCAGAGCCGGTGCGGCCGCCGCCGCTCCGATAATCCCGGTCAGGACACTGCCGGCAACCAACCTCGCACTCAATGCGAACGAGGACATTTACGCTCCTCCTCTAAGGTGTTTCCTTAATCCTTGCCGGTGAGGCTACCGCATTCGTGGGCTTGCGTTAAGGAGGCGGACACGGTGCTTGTGCTCTCGCGGCGGGTGAAGGACACAAGCAGCTATGTTCCCTGCGCCGCGCCATCAGTGTATCCTGTCCGCAGCTGCACGAATGTTGCGTCGGTCGCGATCAAGCAAGCGACAACGCAGGGAGGATACTTGATGTCGTACCGAGGCTCGACCGGAGCGTTCCCATTTGTGGTTGCGCTGATGCTATCAATGGGCGGCGCTTGGGCGGCCGACGACGCGAAATACCCCAACTGGAAGGGCCAATGGGACCCAGTCAACCCGCGCCTTGGAGGCCAGGCGATCAAGTTCGACCCGCCGCGGCTCATGGCGCTGCCGGTGCAGGAATACGTCATCACGCAGGACACCACCTACATCCTGATCGGCCATGATGTCCGCCGCATCTTTACGGACGGGCGCGACTGGCCGAAAGACGCCGAGCCGACCTACGAGGGTTACGCGATCGGCAAATGGATCGACGAGGACGGCGATGGCCGCTACGACGTGCTCGAGGTTGAAACCCGCGGCCCCTTCAAAGGCCCCCGCGCCTACGACGCCACCGGGTTGCCGCTGCACTTCGACAATGAGTCGACCTTCAAGGAGCGGTTCCACCTCGACAAGAACGACCCGAACCTCCTCCATGACGAAATCACAGTGTTCGACCACGCCCTGACGCGGCCGTGGAGCGTCGACAAGACCTTCCGGCGCAGCCCCAACCCGCGTCCGAACTGGAGCCTCAACTCCTGCACCGAGGGCAACAACCAGATCGTCATCGGCAGCGAGAACTATTTCCTGAGCGGGGACGGGATGCTGATGCCGGCCAAAAAGGACCAGGCGCCGCCGGATTTGAGGTACTTCAGGCAGACGCGGAAGTGACGGCGGGCGTAAATGCGACGGCCGGCACGGAGTTTCACCAAGAGCTCAACCGATCGCTTTCGGCCCTAACCCGCCTCCAAATAAGGCTCCCAGGCCTCGATCGAGACCTTGACGGTCGGATCGGCGGCCTCGCCCCAGAGTTCGCGCCCGTCGAAAACCACAGTGTAGAGCCAGTGCGGGTCCTCACCGTTGCCGTTCGCGACCGCATCCGGAAACACGTGGCATCCCCGCACGCATTCGACGACGCCGGAATGTCCGCGGGCATAACGCGGCAAGCGGGTATGGCCGGGCGGATTGATGTTGCGGGTGCGCACGCGGTCGCCTGGCTTGAATTTCGCCGGCGCCGGCGGCGGCCGGTCGAAACTGCCGCGGGCGGGATGGAGGGCCCGGCCGGCCGCGAGTTCGTCACCGCCGAGGAGGCCGAACTGCACGCACAGATTTTCGAGGCCGAGGGTCCATTTCTTGTAGTAGCTGCTGCCGAGATAGACAGGCGGCGGCAACGTCTCGCGCGAGAACCGGCCGACATCGATGGACCACAGGCCAAGATAGCCCATGGCGCGGTTCATGGCGAGGACGCGGCCTTCCCACGGCGCATGGAACACCGGCTCATCCGGCTCGGGCTCGACCTTGCCGAAGCCGTGCATGCCGCCCATGTCATGGACCCCGTTCATGGCGCGGCCCCAGGAGTGTGCGCAAGGCCGGTTCCGATCATGGAATCGCGGGTGACGAGGCTCGCGAGCTTTTCCTCGCTCCAATCGTCGGTGCCGGCCGGCCGCATCGGCACCACCAGATAGCGGGTTTCGGCAGTCGAATCCCACACCCGGATTTCGGTGTCGGCCGGCAGGCTCACGCCGAAGTCGGCGAGCACGCCGCGCGGATCCATGACGGCACGCGAGCGATAGGGGGCGGACTTGTACCACACGGGCGGCAGGCCCAGCACATCCCACGGGTAGCAGGAGCACAGGGTGCAGACGACCATGTTGTGAAGCCGCGGCGTATTCTCGACCGCGATGAGATGGGTCGCCCGCGTGGCCAAGCCCAGCTCGCCGACCGCCGCGGTGGCGTCGGCGATGAGGCGGCGCTTGAAGTCGGGGTCAGCCCACGCCTTCGCCACGACGCGCGCCCCGATATGGGGGCCGATCTTGGTCTCAAAGGCATCAATGATGAAATCGAGCGCCTTCGGGTCCACGTAGCCCTTCTCGGTCAGGACAGTCTCGAGTGCACGCACGCGCAGCTGCATCTCGCTGAGCTCCGAGCCGTGATCGTGTTGGCGGTGGGGATCGTGCTGATGGAGGTTCATGGCGGACTCGTCATCGCCGGGCTTGTCCCTGCCCCCACCCTACCCTCCCCCGCAAGCGGGGGAGGGTAGGGTGGGGGCAGGGCACAACGCATGATTATCGGGATGGCCGGGACGAGCCCGGCCATGACCGGAGTGGATGGAAGCCTAGCGCAGCGAAGGCCCGTTGACTATGACTTTGGCCTCCGTCCCGTCCTCCCGCACGTGTGGAGCGCAACGCTAGAAACTAAGAGGGAACGATGCCCGCCACGCAGCCACACCCCGATGACGGTCTTGAGCCCGCATACGTGGCGCCGCGCAACGCCTGCGACGCGCATTTCCATGTTTTCGGGCCGGCGGACAAATATCCGCACCTCACCACCGACCTGCGCTACCAGCCGCCCTCTGCACCGCTCGCGGAGTACCTCGCGATCGCGCGCCGCCTCGGCTTTGAGCGCTTCGTGTTCGTGCAGCCCAGCGCATACGGTCTCGACAATGGCTGCATGTTGGATGCCATGGATGAGCTCGACCCCGCGATACGCCGCGGCATCGTGCATCTCGACGAAACGAACGCGAGGGATGCCGACCTCGCGCGCTGGCATGACATCGGCGTGCGCGGTGTGCGGATCAACATCTCGCCGATCCGCAAGCCGGAGGCGGGCGTTGCCGACGCGCTGCGGCCAAAGATCGTGCGCACCGCGAAGGTCTGCCGCGAACTTGGCTGGCACGTGGATCTGCTGCTGCCGGGCTGGCTCGTCGCTGAGTTGATGCCGACGCTGCGCGAACTGCCGGTGGCGTTCACGGTCGCCCATATGGGATTGTTCCCGGCATCCGAGGGCCCGTCACAGCAGGGCTTCCGGGATTTTTTGGCACTGGTCGGCGACGGGTCCGGGCGGTGCTGGGTGAAGCTCACCGGCATCTACAGGTTTTCACAAGCCGGCGGCTACGCCGACGTTGAGCCATTCGCGCAGGCGCTGATCGCAACGGCGCCCGAACAGATGATTTGGGGCAGCGACTTCCCGCATCTTTCCTTTCACGATAAGGTCGGCACCATCGAGCTTTACAACAAGCTTGCGGATTGGGCCCCCGACGCCGCCACGCGCCAACGCATCCTCGCCGACAATCCGGCACGGCTGTTCGAATTTTAGCGTCACTTCAGTGCATCCGCGATCTCGCGAATATTGTGTCGCATCATATCCACGTAGGTTGCGGCCGGCCCCGGCTGAGCGGTAAGCGCGTCGGAGAACAACGTGCCGCCGATGCGCGCGCCGGTTTCGGCGGCGATGCGCCTGACCAGGCGTGGATCGACCGCGTTTTCGAAGAAAAGCGCCGGGATATTCTGGTCCCGGATCGCCCGGATGATCCGGGCGATATCCCTGGCGGATGCCTCGGTTTCGGTGGACACGCCCTGCGCCGCGACGAACGCAATCCCGTAATCCGCCGCGAAATACCCAAAGGCATCGTGGGTCGTGATAACCTTCCGCCGCGCGGGCGGGATCGTGGCGACGGCGCGCCTGATGTCCGCATCGAGGCGGGCGAGTTCCTGGATATAGGCTGCCGCATTGGCCTCATAGGTGACGCGCCCCTGCGGATCGGCCCGCATTAGACCATCGCGGATATTGGCCACATAGATTTCGGCGTTGCGGACCGATTGCCAGGCGTGGGGATCGATGCCGCCAGCAGCATTCCCGAAGCGGCCCCCCACCCTACCCTCCCCCGCACGCGGGGGAGGGTAGGGTGGGGGCAGCGGCACCACGCCGGCGCTCGCCACGATGACGGGAGCCCGTGTGGCGGATGCCCGCACCAGGCGATCCATCCAGCCCTCGAACCCGAGGCCGTTGACGACGATGAGCCTGGCGGCGCCGACAAACTTGGCGTCCCGGGGGGGCGGCGTATAGACATGGGCATCGCCGCCCGGCCCGACGAGGGCCGACACCTCGACACGGTCACCGCCGACAATGGCCACCCAATCGCGCAGGATCGAAAAGCTTGCGACGACGTTCAGCTTGTCGCTGTTCCCGGCGGCTTGCGCTTGCGCGGCCGAAATTGCCGCTAAAACCACGACAGCGGCAACGACAAGCGCCGGAAGACCGCGCCGCATCTTCAGGCTTCCAGGTGTCGGCGCGAAACCAACCCGCGCAGCAAGCCGCCACACGGGCCGAACAGCACCGAGGCGCAATAGACCGCTGCCGCGAACAGGATGACGGCGGGGCCGGCCGGCAACCCGGCGTGAAAGGACAGCAACAGGCCGCCGTAGCCCGACACGATTCCGGTCACGGCCGAGCTTACGGTCATTGTCGTGAGGTCGCGACTCCAGAACCGGCTGATGACGGCCGGCAAAATCATGATGCCGACAGCCAGCAGAGTCCCGAGCGCCTGGAAGCCGCCGACGAGATTGAGCGCCACCAGGACGAGGAAGGAGATGTGCGCCACGCCGCCGGAACGGCTGACGGAGCGCAGAAATCCGGCATCCACGGACTCCAACACCAGCGGCCGCCATATCAGCGCCAGCGTCAATAGCGAGATCGTGGCGACCACGGCGATCAGAACGAGCGTCTCGTTGTCCAGCGCCAACACGTTGCCGAACAGAAAGTGCAGGAGGTCGACGCTGTTGCCGCGTGCCGATACGATCACGACGCCAAGCGCAAGCGACACGAGAAACAGCGCCGCAAGCGATGCATCCTCCTTCAACCCGGTCGCACGGGCGAGGGCGCCGGCCGTCAGCGCCACCACGAATCCTGCAATGAGCCCACCCGTCGTCATGGCGAACAGACTAAGGCCCGACACCAGATAGCCGATCGCCGCCCCGGGCAGGATGGCGTGCGCCATGGCATCGCCCATCAGACTCATACGGCGCAGCGTGAGCAGAACCCCGACGGGCGCTGCCCCCAGTGCCAGCGCGCATACACCGACCAGCGCGCGGCGCATGAACTCGAATTCCGCGAAAGGTGCGACCAGGACATCGTAGGTGAACATCACTCCGCCGCGACCGCGCATTCGGCCGCGGCTTCCTCGAATGGCTCGCACATGCGCTGCGCCTTCAAGAGATTTTCCGGGGTCAGCACGAGGCCGGTCTCACCCCAGGCAATCGGCTCGCGCGCCATGAGCAACGTCTGCGGAAAGTGCCGGCGCACGAGGTTCATGTCATGCAGCGCCGCCAGCACCGTGCGGTGCTCGCCGTGCCAGCGATGGACGAGCGCGATAAGGTCCCCAACCGTCCTGTCGTCGATGGCGTTGAAGGGCTCGTCAAGCACGATCAGCCGCGAATCCTGGAGCAACAGGCGGGCGAACAGCACGCGCTGCATTTGCCCTCCCGACAGTCCGGCGATCGGCCGGCGTTCGAACCCGGTAAGCCCGACCGTCGCGATCGCCCCGTGAATCCTGTCGCGTTCGATCATGCGGATGGCGCCGAACGCGCCGATGCGTCGCCACGCCCCCATGGCGACAAGATCATAGACGTTGATCGGAAACGAGCGGTCGATCTCGGCCACCTGGGGCAGGTAAGCAATATCGCGAACGCCAAGACCGCGGTCGATGGCGCCTGACAGCGGCGCAAGCAGACCGAGGATTCCCTTGAACAGGGTCGATTTCCCCGCCCCGTTTGGCCCCACCACGGCGAGCATAGCGCCTTCTTCCACCGCGCCGGTGAGGTGATGAACGGCGGGGTGGCGGTCGTAGCCAAGCGTCAAATCATGGAATCGCAGGTGTGCGGCCATGGTCCGCTCACATCATGACCCACCACACCGCGACCCACAGCACGCCCGCAACGGCAAGCGCCGCGACGAACCGCTCTGCGGCGGACATGCGCAACAGAGACGGCGACACTGCCCGCGCCGGATGACCGTGACCGGTTTCGTGGTGATGATGGGTCATGGAGTTCTGTATAGTGTAACCGTCCGGGGGTGTCGATGGTGGCGGCCTGGCAACCGGGTCATGCGAAGTTCAGGGGCAATCAAATCGGCTTTCTTGGCTTCTGCCGTCCCCTACCCTCCCCTTGGAGCGCGGGCGTCCCCCCGCCGGCACAAGAGCGGGCGGGACGCCCGCGCTCCCAGGGGAGATCGAGGTGCTCTGGGGGGCCCCGGTTCGGCGCTTGCACGGCTGGCATCTCTGCGGATATTTGCAGCAGATGCGCACCATCCGGCTTGCCAAATCGTCACATGGAGTCCACATCCGCCGTGGCAAACCGGCGGACCTCGATGCACTATTGGAGCTTGAGAACCAGGTGTTCGCGACCGACCGGATGTCGCGTCGCAGCTTGCGGCGGCTTCTCGCCTCGCCCAGCGCGGTCGCCATGGTGGCGCGAGCGGACGGCGCCGTCATGGGAGTCGCCATCGTGCTGTTTCGTGCTAACAGCCGGGTGGCACGCCTCTATTCTCTCGCAGTCGCCCCGAAGTATACAGGCCGCGGGATTGCATCTGCCCTGCTCGCGATGGCAGAGAAGATCGCGAGGCGGCGCAAATGCCGATCCCTGCGGCTTGAAGTTCACGAAAGAAATCACAGTGCCATTAAGGTTTATCGCAGGGCCGGGTATCATGAATTCGGCAGGTACCATCACTATTACCAGGACCGCGGTCATGCGCTCCGGTTCGAGAAGCAACTGTCGGAGGACCGATGACGGAGCCCTGGAAGTCCGACATCTGTCACCTGGCATCCGTCATCAGAAAGGAACGTCACCATGACCGGCTGGGTCATCGTCGTTGACCAGCCCAAGGATTTCCCCAATGCGGATACGCCGCACAAGGTGATCACCACGAGCGAGTACTTGGCGCGGCCCCGGCTGTTCGATGGCGGGCGGCCGAAGCTCATCAATCTGTCGCGCTCTTATGCCTACCAGTCGAAGGGTTACTACGCTTCGCTGCTCGCCGAGGCGCGCGGCCATCGCATCGTTCCGACCGTCGAAACGATGCTTGAGCTGCGCGAAGCCAAGCTCTACGAGCACGCGCTGCCCGAGCTTGAAGATTTGCTCAATCGCTGCGCCAAGCGAACCGACTTCCAGCCCGAAGGCGAATTCAAGCTCCTGGTGTGCTTCGGCATCGCCCGCGACCCGCGCTTCGAGGCGTTCGGCCGCCTGTTGTTCGACTGGTTTCGCTGTCCGGCTCTGGAGGTGAGCGTCGACACGGGTGCGGCATGGTACGCCATCGACCGCATCCGCATGCGTACGCTGACGAGACTTGCGAACGGGGAAGCTGCGTTCCTGCGCGAGTCCCTGCACCAGCACACGGCGCGGGAATGGCGCGACCCCAAGGCGCGCACCGTGCCGAAATATGATCTTGCGGTCCTTTACGACCCCAACGAGAAGCTGCCGCCGTCGTCCCAAGCCACCATCAAGCACTTTGCCCGCATCGCCGACAAGCTTTCCTTCGACGTGGAGCCGATCACCCGCCGGCAACTCGCCGAGCTTGCCGGATATGATGGGCTGTTCATCCGCGAGACGACTTCAATCGACAACCACACCTACCGGTTCGCCCGCCGCGCCTGGCAGGAGGGCATGCCGGTGATCGATGATCCGATCTCGATGATCCGCTGCATGAACAAGGTGTTCCTGATGGAGCTCATGAGATCCAACCAGGTGCCGACGCCGCCGACCGTCATGCTGGCCGACCATGCCGATCTGCCGCGGGCCATGGACCAGCTCGGCTTGCCGCTGGTGGTCAAGATCCCCGACGGTTCGTTCTCGCGCGGCGTCCACAAGGTCTCGACGGTCGACGAGTTCAAGCGCATAGCCGACGAACTGTTCGAGGAAACCGACCTCATCCTGGCGCAGAAGTTTCTGCCGACGGAGTACGATTGGCGGGTCGGCGTATTGTCGGGCCAGCCGCTGTTCGTATGCCAGTATCGCATGGCGCGCGGACATTGGCAGATCCTCAAGCACCGTCCCGACGGTTCGTCGCGCGAAGGCGGCCACCGCACCTTCGATCTCGATCAGGCGCCGTCTGACGTAATCGACCTCGCCATACGAGCGGCCCGACCGATCGGCGACGGACTCTACGGTGTCGACCTCAAGCAGACGCCTGACGGTCTTGTGGTGATGGAGGTCAACGATAATCCTAATATCGAGCACGGCATCGAGGATGCGGTCGGTAAGGACGAAGTGTGGATCCGCGTCCTGCGGTGGTTCATCGACCGGCTGGAGAAGTAGGCTCGTCCAGAGGCCCATCGGCCAACCGCTTGAGATCGAAGCGGTCGACGTCCTGCAGCAATTCCACAAACGCCCTCGCCCCATGGGCAAGCGCCTGCTCGCCCTTTTGCGCGGTCGCGCGCGTGGCGTCGCCGACCGCGCCGGTCGGGTGCAGGTCCTGGGTCATCCAGCCGAAGCCGACCGGCCGGAACGCGCTGAGCCATCTGAAGTCTTCGGCCATTTTCACCGTAGCCGGGACGGCCGGGACGGCGCGCGCCATGTCTACGGTTTCGGGCTTATGGGCGAGAAGGAGCGAGGTCTCCACGTCGCCAGCGTGCACGCCGTGGCGCAGCTCCATGCGCTCGAAGGTGCCCGGCGGATAACCGAAGCGATGCCACGCACAGGTCACCACCAACATTTTCAGGCGAACCCGCAGGTCGCGGGCAACGAGGTCCATGGCGGCCACGTTGCCGCCGTGGCTGGTGACGATCACGAGCTTGCGCACGCCGCAGCGGTGGATACTCTCCCCGATTTCCGTATAGGCGCCGATGATGGTTCGTGCCGAATACGACAAGGTTCCCGGGAAGGCCCGGTGCTCATCCGATTGGCCGATCTGCTGTATCGGCAGAAACGTCGCCGGCAGGTCGGCCGGAAGCAGGGGCAGGACGCGGGCGATGTAGGCTTGCGCGATGTATGAGTCGACGCCGAGGGGAAGTTGCGGACCATGCTGCTCGACCGCCGCGACCGGCAGCACGGCGATCCAGCGCTTCGCATCGCCCGCCGCCACCTCGGGCCATGCCATCTCGGTCCAGTCGCGTTTCGGCATCATATTCGGTCACTCGCATTTCCGGTCCAGTTCGCGTATGTTCCTGACGCGTTTGGGGAGAATGAACCCATGCAAAACCCTGGGTTTCCAAAAAACACGTACCGGCGGCCCGACCTCCGCAGAACCGCCCGGTTTCTCGCCGCTGCGCGTTTCATAGTCGCCTGCGCCATGGCCGGCAACATGCTGGCCGGCAACGCAGCCTTGGGGCAAACGCTCGACAAGCTGTCCTTTGCCACAAACTGGGTCGCGGAGGCCGAGCACGGCGGATTCTACCAGGCGCTGGCCGACGGCACGTACCGCAGATATGGGCTCGACGTCACCATCGTCCCGGGCGGTCCGCAGGTGAACAATCGCCTCCTCCTGCCGGTGGGAAAGATCGATTTTTACCTGAGCGCGAACACGCTGCAGTCCTTTGATGCGGTCGAACAGAACGTTCCGACGATCGCGGTCGCGTCGATGTTCCAGAAGGATCCGCAGGTGCTGATCGCCCATCCCGATCGCGGCATCAACGATCTTAAGGATCTGAAAAACCTGGTGCTGTACATATCGAAGGAAGGCATGGTGAGCTATTTCCAATGGCTCAAGGCCGATTACGGCCTGGCCGACTCGCAGGTCCGGCCCTATACGTTCAATCCGCAGCCCTTTCTGGCCGACCGCAACAGCGTCATGCAGGGCTATGTGACGTCCGAGCCTTACGCGATCGAGAAGCAGACCAGAGTGAGACCGAAGATTTTCCTGATCGCGGATTACGGCTTCAGCAGCTATTCGACCCTGATCGAGACACGGCGTGACCTCGTCGACGGCAGGCCCGACCTGGTGCAGCGTTTCGTCGATGCCTCGATCATCGGCTGGTACAATTACATCTATCACGACAATGCGCCGGCCAACGACCTGATCAAGCGCCAGAATCCTGAAATGACCGACGAACTGCTCGCCTATTCGGTTGCCCGGATGAAGGAGTACGGCATTGTGGATTCCGGCGACGCGGTGGAGCTGGGCGTCGGAGCGATGACGGACGCCCGCGTGGCGAGTTTCTTCGACAAGATGGTGCGGGCCGGGGTGGTCAAGGCCAACCTGGACTACCGCAAATCCTACACGCTGCGCTTCGTGAACGGAAAAGTCGGGGTGGAACTGCGGCGCAATTGAAACTTGACACGTGTGGTGGGCAAGGCGAAGCGTGCCCACCACACGAGCATCCAGTTGACCGAAATCAGCTCCAGAACCAGTTCGACGCCTCCGACCGCCGCAACCGCGCCGGTCGTCACACTCCATGGCGTCGCCAAGCGTTTTGCCAACGGCACGCTGGCGCTCGATCAGCTCGATCTCGCAATCCGCAACGGCGAATTCGTCTCCCTTCTCGGCCCCTCGGGCTGCGGCAAATCCACCGCCCTGAGGCTGATCGCGGGGCTCGCCGAGCCAACCGGCGGCAGCATTTCGTGGGGCTGGACCCAACGCAACGCGCGTCGCCGCAACAAGCCTGATGTCGGCTTCGTGTTTCAAGAGCCGACCCTGATGCCGTGGGCCACGGTGTTCCGCAACGTCATGCTGCCGCTCGATCTCGAAGGCATCGAACATCGCCTGGCGACGAAGCGCGCCACGGAGGCCCTCGAGCGCGTCGGCCTGGCGTCGTTCCGCGACTCTTATCCGCGCGAACTCTCCGGCGGCATGAAGATGCGCGTTTCGATCGCCCGCGCCCTCGTCACCGATCCGCCGCTGCTCTTGATGGATGAGCCGTTCGCAGCCCTTGACGAGATCACGCGCTTCAAGCTCAACAACGATCTTCTGGAGCTGTGGCGGGAGGTCGGCCACACGGTGATCTTCGTGACCCACTCGGTGTTTGAATCCGTCTACCTGTCGAACCGGATCTTTGTCATGACGCCGCGACCGGGCCGGGTCTTCACCGAGCTCACCGTCGATGCGCCCTATCCGCGCGACGAGAGCTTTCGCACCTCGGCCGAATATGCGCGCCATTGCCGGATCGCCTCGCAGGCCCTTTCGCGCGCCATGGCGAGTGCATCGTGAGAAGCAAACGATGAGCGACGCCGATCGCCCACGCCTGAGAGGAGGCGTCACTGTCGGATGGTCGCGCATCGCGCTGCCGATCGTGACGCTCGCGCTCGGCGTCGTCGCCTGGGACGTGGTGGTGCGAGTAAACGACATCCCGCCCTTCATCCTGCCGGGCCCCGGCCTCGTGGCGGCGACCGTCGTATCCGACTGGCCGGTGCTGTGGGACTCGCTCCTTGTCACACTCGCCACCACCTTCTACGGGCTGGCGTTGGCCCTCGCCGGCGGCGTCGGGCTTGCGATCCTGTTCAATCAATCGCGCCTGATCGAGCATTCGCTTTATCCCTATGCGGTGATCCTGCAGGTCACGCCGGTGGTCGCGGTGGCGCCGTTGCTCCTCATCTATCTGCCGCAGCAGGCGGCGGTGCTGGCTTGCGCCTGGATCGTGGCGTTCTTTCCGATCCTCGCCAACACGACGCTCGGGCTCAACTCGGTCGATCGCAATCTCGTGGACATGTTCGAAATCTACGGCGCCTCGCGCATCAAGGTGTTGCTGCGCCTCAAGCTGCCGGCTGCGCTGCCCTATATGCTTGGGGGCCTCAAGATCGCCGGAGGACTGTCGCTGGTCGGCGCGGTCGTGGCCGAAATCGCCGCGGGTTCCGCCGGCGCCGGGTCGGGGCTCGCCTACCGCATCGCCGAGTCGGCCTATCGCCTCAACATCGCGCGCATGTTCGCGGCGCTGATTCTGCTGTCGATCACCGGGGTAGCGATCTTCTTCGCGCTGTCGCTCGTCTCATATCTCCTGCTGCGCCGCTGGCACGAAAGCGTGCTCCCGGGCGAGCGGTAGATGCGCCACGCAAGTCCACGGCATAGCGGCCATGCGTTCAAAGTGCGCGATTTCGTCCGCTCGCAACTTGCCTGAATGAACCGCATTTGCTTTACCGCGCGGAAGCGAAGATTTTCCGCCACATGCCGCGACACACATGAAAACCGAGTCCGCCGTGCAGGCTCGCGACGCCGCCAAGGCCCGCCGCGCCCGGCTCATCGGCATTGCGCTCATGTGCGGAGCGGTCGGCACTTTCTCGTGCCTCGACACCACTGCGAAATACCTCGGCCGCCACATCGACGTCATGCAGGTGGTATGGGCGCGCTACACCTTCGCATTGCTCCTGACTTTCATCCTCTCCAATCCGGTGAGCCGCCCCGGCCTCTTGCGAACCGCCCGCCCTGCGCTCCAAATCGTGCGCGCCGCGATTTTGCTCGGCTCCACCATGCTCAATTTTTTCGCGCTCAAGTACCTCCGGCTCGATCAGGTGCTTGCCATCACGTTTTCGACGCCTTTCGTCGTCGCAGCGCTGTCCGGGCCGACACTCGGTGAATGGGTTGGGCCGCGGCGCTGGGCCGCCATCGGGGTCGGATTCATCGGCGTTCTGGTAGTGACGCGGCCGGGACTGGGGATCGTGCACCCGGCCGCAATCCTGGCCATTCTGGCGGCGTTCGCCTACGCCGCCTATTTCCTGACGACGCGGGTGCTGTCGCGCACCGACTCCAACGAGACCACTCTGTTCTATTCGAACTTCGTCGGTGCGGCGCTGATGCTGCCGGTGGCGCCGTTTTTCTGGACATCGCCTGCGCTGTGGCAGCTTGGCCTCATGATTCTGGCGGGCGCGCTTGCGGGCTTCGGGCACTATATGCTGATCGCGGCCCACAGACGTGCGCCGGCGTCGCTCCTGTCCTCATTCATCTACAGCCAGCTCGTCTGGGTTATCGCGCTCGGCTATGCGGTATTCGGTGATGTGCCGGATGCCTATACACTGGTGGGAGCGTCGATCGTGATTGCGTCGGGCCTTTATGTGTTTCATCGCGAACGGGTCCGCGGACCGCACGCCGCCAAGGCCGCCGGACAAGAATGATTTCTTGCGGGTTGAAGGGGGCCGTGCGAGCCTGATATCCCCCTCCCTACCCTTCCCTGGGAGCGCGGGGCGTGCGGCTCATTCATCTGGATTTCACGGACAGGTCGATCCAATGCAGAAACCCTTCCTCGCAGCCGACGGCACGTCCGCCGTCGACCGGGCGAACGACGACATCGGCGAGGCGATGCGGTTGCGCCTGTTTCGCACCCAAGTCGAGCTGCGCGAAGCCGAACAGCGCGCCTTCGACCTGTTCCTGCAGAACCTGGTCAAGGGCACGAGCCACCTCTCGCTCGGCCAGGAAGCGATCGCGGCCGGATTTGCCAACGCGATGAAGCCCGGCGACCTGTCGTTCTGCACCTACCGGGGGCATGCGCACACGCTCGCACGCGGCGTGCCGGTCGAAAAGGTGTTGGGCGAACTGATGCAACGCGACAACGGGCTGATGCGCGGCAAGGGCGGGTCCATGCACCTCACCTCCGCGGAGCATGGGGTGATGGGGTCCTATGCGATCATCGGCGCGCACCTGCCGATCGCCTGCGGGGCGGCGCTTCGCGCCCAATACAAGGGCGAGGACGACGTCACGGTCTGCTTCTTCGGCGACGGCACCACCAATATCGGGGCCTTCCACGAGGCGTTGAACTTTGCTGCCATCTGGAAGCTGCCGGTCATCTTTGTGTGCGAGAACAATCTCTACATGGAGTACACACCGATCGGCGAAGTGACGGCGGTCAAGCATCCGGCGGCGGATCGCGCTGCGGCCTACGGGCTCGAACCCATTCTCATCGACGGCAATGACGCCGATATCGTCTATCGCACCGCGCGTGCGGCCTACGGGCGCGCGCGCGCCGGACAAGGCCCGTCACTGATCGAATGCCTCACCTACCGGCACAGCGGGCATTCCCGCGCCGATCCGGCGAAATATCGCCCCGACGGCGAGCTTGAGGCCTGGAAGAAGCACGATCCCGTTGCGCTCTATCGCGGCCGCCTGAAGCAGTTCGGCGTGTCCGAGGACACGATCGCAAGAATCGAGGCAGATGTGCTCCGCGTCGTCGACGAGGCGACGGAGAAGTGCAAGGCAGCGCCGCCGCCCCCGGCCGACATCCTGTGCACCGACGTCTATGCGGATGGAGGCTTCGCATGGCGGAACTGACTTATCGCGACGCCGTGGCGCGCGGCATCGCCCAGGAAATGGCGCGCGACCCCGACGTGATCTTCTTCGGCGAAGACGTCGCCAAGGCGGGCGGCGTGTTCAAGGCGACGGTCGGGCTCTACGAGCTGTTCGGGCCGAGGCGGGTGCGCGACACGCCGATCTCCGAGCAGGCCATCATGGGCGCCGCCATGGGGGCCGCCATGACGGGCCTCAAGCCGATCGCGGAGATCATGTTCTCGGATTTCTTCGCTGTGTGCTTCGACTACATCGCCAACGAGTTTCCGAAGAGCCGCTACATGTCGAACGGCCAGCTCAAGTGCCCGCTGGTGGTGCGCACCGGCAACGGAGCGGGCTCGCGCTTCGGCGCCCAGCACAGCCAAAGCGTCGAAAACTGGTGCATGATGATCCCGGGCCTCAAGGTGGTAGCGCCGTCCAATCCGCGCGACGTGATCGGACTGATGGCGGCGGCGGTGCGCGATCCCGACCCCGTGATCTTTTTCGAGCACAAATCGCTTTACTCGACGAAGGGCGAAGTGCCGGACGGCGAGATCGTCGATACGCTCGGCTCCGCCAAAATCCTGCGGCCCGGCCGGGACGCCACCATCCTTGCCCTTGCCTTGATGGTGCCGCGCGCGCTTGCGGCTGCCGAGAAGCTTGCGCCACTAGGCATCGATTGCGAGGTCATCGACGTGCGTTCGCTGGTTCCGCTCGACACCCGGACCATTTTGGGCTCGGTCTCCCGCACCCACCGACTGTTTACCGTGGAGGAAAACCCGCGGCTGTGCGGATGGGGCGCCGAGATTGTGTCCATCGTGGCCGATGAGGCGTTCTACGATCTCGACGGCCCGCCCGTGCGGATCACGACGCCGCACGTACCGCTGCCCGCGGCCGATGTCCTGGAGGACATGATCCTGCCGACGGTGGAGCGGATTGCGGAGACGGTGCGCCGGGCGCTGTCGAGTTAGTTAGTGTCCACGCGGAGCCGGGTGCACCGTGCGTCTTCAAAATCCCATCATAGTGGCTTGGGTTGCTTCTGCGCTGGCGTTTGCCCTGGCCTTCGTCACGTGGGCCTTTATCACGGTAAAGCTTGAAAACGCACCCCCGCCACTTAAAGGTTATTTCTTGCTGGGCCTGTTGCTTTCGGTATCGGGTTGATCGTGCAATTTTTCTATGGCGGCCTATTGTACCTCGTCCTGAAGCGCTTGGACTGGATAAGTCTTCCAATCATTCTGCTGGCCTATTTAGCTCCGGTCATTGCATTCAGCTGGCATGCAAGCGAGACGACCAACGATATCGTTGGCACAATTCCATCGCTTGTATTCGCGCTGATCGTGGGATTTGTGTCTTGGCTCTTTGCAGCGGGTGCGGGAATCAACGCACCGTCCTGATCGCTACCGAGCAGATCTGCACCGTATCTTCCGACTCGACCTTCAAGCCCAGCTTTCGCACGGGGCTTAGTCGAATTTCCACTTGGCATCCACGTGATGTCTCGACATCAAAGTCATCAGCAGGCATGATGCTTTCTTATGCGCACCACGCTCACGATAGATGACGATCTGGCCGGACTCTTGAAGCGGCGCGCGCGCGAACTCGGGCTGCCGTTCAAGGAGGTTGTCAACCGCACCCTCCGCGCCGGTCTCGGCGAGCAGGTGAAGCCGCGTCGGCACGCGGCGGTGAAGATCGTTTCGCACACGTTCGGGTTCAAGCCCGGGATTGATCTCGACAAGCTCAACCAACTCGCCGACGAACTCGAAGCCGAGGCCTACGCAGTCCGCCTCACTCCACCCTGAGCCCAAGCTTTCGCACCAACGCCCCCCATTTGCGCTCCTCGCGGTCGATATCGGTGGCATACTGCTCGGGCGTCGAGGTCAACACCTCGCCGCCGTCGGCGGCGATACGGGCCCTCACGTCGTCAAGCTCAACCGCCTTCCGCAATTCGCCGTTGAGGCGCGTCACGATGTCGGCCGGCGTGCCGGCCGGGGCCATCAGGCCGTAACGCAGCACGGCCTCGAAGCCCGGCAGGCCGGATTCCCCGATGGTTGGCACATCGGGCATCAGGCTCAGGCGCTCGGCGCCGGCGGTCGCGATCGCCCGCAGGTTCCCGGCCTGGAGATTGCCCATGGCGGGCGCCAGCACGTTGAATGCGATCGGCACATGCCCGCCGATGAGATCGTTGGTGAGCGGGCCGGTGCCTTTGTATGTCACGATGGTGAAGTCGATCCCGGCGGCGGCTTTTAGGAGCTCTGCCGACAGGAACGCCCCGGTCCCGGGCGGCGGCGTGCCGATGTTGAGCTTGCCGGGCTCGCGCTTCGCCATGGCGATCAGGTCCGTCACGGTGCGTGCCGGGAACGCGGTGTTGGCCATCAGCACGATCGGGGTGGTGGAGATCAATCCGATCGGGGTGAAATCCCGGCGCGGGTCATAGCCCGGATTGACGTAGAGCGTCGGATTGATCGCCGTGATGCCGGTGTGAGCCATCACCAAAGTGTAGCCGTCGGGCGTCGCTTTTGCGGCCACCCGCATGCCGATCACCCCGGCGACGCCGCCGCGATTGTCGATAACGACTTGCTGGCGCAGGCCCGCGGCGAGCTTCTCGGCCACGATGCGGGCGACCGCATCGACGCCGCCGCCGGCCGGAAACGGCACGATCAAAGTGATCGGACGCGACGGATAGGTTTGCGCGACACCTGTTCCGCAGGCCGCCGCGAATATGACAGCCGCCGCTGCAAGAAGATTCAAGCGTCTCACCGTCGTCCAGCCTCGCTGCCGCAAAATTCCGCCAGGATCGCCAAAAATACAATCGCTAAAAATACAACCGCCGGCCTCGCTGTCGAGGGCCGGCGGTTCTAAAAAACAGAAAGTGCGATAAGGATGAGCTCCAACCGGATCAGTGAACACTCGCGCTCTGAGTCAACCGCGCCATCTCATCCTTAAGTTGCAGTTTGCGACGCTTCAATTCACGCAATTCGAGATCGTCCGTGGATGGATGCCGAAGCGCCTCAGCTAATTCATCTTCAAGCATCCGATGCCGCTGTTCGAGTTCTGCAAGATGCGTCGATGTAGCCATGTATCGAAGTCTCCTTGGTCAGATTGCCGCCTGACGACGGCGTTGTGACACGAGCGTAAAATCGAGTCGATGCGACAAATCCGGTGTAATCCGATGTGGTGGTAATATATCACCTTCAAAAATCCCCGTCATTCACTAAATTTTTTTCTGTGATCTAAATGTCGCAGCTCATCACCGAAAACTCTTCGGTGCCCCCGGACAACTTGATCTTGCGGCAAGCTTTCGGGCAGCATCGTGGGGTCAATCGTGGTATTGGCGGGCGGAATTTTTCGGGGTGCGCGGAGAGGCCAGGACGCCCCCTCCCTACCCTCCCCCCTTCGCCCCCTCCCTAACCCTTCCCCGCAAGCGGGAGGGACAGGGGGGGAACGGGAGGGTAGGGAGGAGGCGACATTGGGATTCGGCGGCTGCGAATGACCGAAGAAGAAGAAATCGAGCTGAAGGCACAGCTCGAGCGGTTGCGGCAGGAGCATCGCGACCTTGACGCTGCGATCGAAGCGCTGCAGGCCGTCCCGGGTGTCGACCTTATCCAGGTTCAGCGCTTGAAAAAACGCAAACTCATCTTGCGCGACCGAATTACCTTCATTGAGGATCAACTGACGCCGGACATTATTGCGTGACGGCGATGCCCGGAACTTCGAACGCCGCACGGCGCTAGTATATCGATTCCATGAAACTACTCAGATCGGGCGGTAGAGTTGGACCCCACGGACCTCATCCTGAGGAGCCGTGCGCAGCACGGCGTCTCAGGACGAGGTTGATGGATGACGGCGTGTTTGGCTTGCGGCCCTGTGGGCGGTTTCTATAATCCGCGCCTTTTCGGGGCCGGAACATCGGCGCCGCATTGAGGATCATTCCCGTGTCTGCAAAGCCTGTCGCCGTTATCATGGGCAGCCAGTCCGATTGGGCGACGATGAAACATGCTGCCGACACTCTCGACGCGCTCGGCATCGCGTACGAGACTCGCATCGTTTCGGCGCATCGCACGCCGGACCGACTCTATGCGTTTGCCAAGGGCGCGAAGGCGGCGGGGGTTCGGGTCATCATCGCCGGCGCCGGGGGGGCCGCGCACCTGCCCGGCATGACGGCGTCGATGACAGTGCTTCCGGTATTCGGCGTCCCGGTCGAATCCAAAGCCCTGGCTGGTCTCGATTCGCTCTATTCGATGGTGCAAATGCCGCCCGGCGTTCCGGTCGGCACGCTCGCTATCGGCCGCGCCGGAGCGATCAACGCCGCACTGCTCGCCGCGAGCGTGTTGGCGCTCCACGACGATGCACTCGCAGGCCGCCTCGAAGCATGGCGCAAATGCCAGACCGAAGCTGTCGCCGAAGCGCCATCAGGCGAGGGCGGCGCGTGACCTCTTTCGCCCCGCAATCCGTCGGCCCCGATGCGACCATCGGGATTCTGGGTGGCGGCCAGCTTGGCCGCATGCTCGCGATGGCAGCAGCGCGGCTTGGTTTCAAGTGCCATGTGCTTTGCCCCGAGCCCGCCTCCCCGGCATTCGACGTGGTGCGTCGGGTTACCGAGGCCGACTACAGCGACAAGGCCGCTCTCGACCGCTTCGCCGACGACGTCGATGTCATCACCTATGAGTTCGAGAACGTCCCCGCCGAAACGGCGGCATTTCTCGCTGCCCGCAAACCGGTGCTGCCCGACCCTAAAGTGCTCGCCATTACCCAGGATCGGCTCGCGGAAAAGAACTTCGTCGCATCCCTCGGCATTGCGACTGCCCCCTACGCGGCGGCAGAGTCAGAAAGCGAACTCGTCAGGGCGCTGTCGTCGGTCGGGCGTCCCGCGGTTCTCAAGACCCGGCGCTTTGGCTATGACGGCAAGGGTCAGGCAACGCTGCGTTGCGGCGACGATGCGGTCGCGGCATGGACTGCGGTCGGCGGCCAACCTGCGATCGTCGAGGCGTTCGTGCCGTTCGAACGCGAAATCTCCATGGTGGCGGCCCGCGGCCGCGACGGGAAAATCCAATGCTTCGATGTCGCCGAGAACGAGCATAGCAGCCATATCCTGAAAGTATCGCGAATACCCGCCGAAGTGACGACGGCGGTGGCCGCTGAGGCGCTTCGGATCGCCAGCCGGATTGCCGAAGCTTTCGGCTATGTGGGCGTGCTTGCGGTCGAGATGTTCGTCGTTCGGGATGGCGGCGGACATTCCGTGATGGTGAACGAGATCGCGCCGCGCGTACACAACTCGGGCCACTGGACGCTCGACGGATGCTCGGTCTCGCAATTCGAGCAACATATCCGGGCAGTCGCAGGCTGGCCGCTGGCGGTGCCGCTGCGCTACGGCCGCGCCGAGATGATCAATCTCATCGGCGACGAGATCGCAGCCTACCGCCAGTGGTTGGACGTGCCCGGCGCCTGCGTCCATCTTTACGGTAAGCAGACGGTGCGGCCAGACCGAAAGATGGGCCATGTGACGCGGATCTTGCCGTGATGCTGAGCGCGATCATTATTACCCGCAACGAGGCTCGCAACATTGCGGCGTGCCTCGAAAGCGTTGCCTTTTGCGATGAGCGCATCGTCGTCGATTGCGGCAGCGACGACGATACCGTCAAAATCGCCGCAGCCGCCGGCGCGACCGTCGTAACCCGCCCGTGGACGGGCTTTGGCGCCCAGAAGAATTTCGCCCTGTCGCAGGCGCGCGGCGATTGGGCGCTGTCGATCGATGCCGATGAGCGCGTGTCGGCGCCGCTGGCCGCGGAGATCCTGTCCACGATCCGCTCGGCCTCCGCCTGTGGCTATGAAATCGGCAGGCTTTCCACCTTCCTGGGGCGGCCGATGCGCCATTCGGGCTGGTTTCCGGATTACGTGTTACGCCTGTTCCGCCGCGAAAAGGCCCGCTTCAGCGACGATCTCGTCCACGAACGCGTCATTTGCGAAGGACCGGTCGGCCGGCTTTCGGGCGTCTTTGATCATCATCCGGTGTTGCGCCTTGAAGATGCGCTGCAGCGCGTGGACAGCTATTCCACGGCTGGCGCCGAAATGCTGGCGGTATCGCGGCGGGTTTCCTTCTCCAGCGGCATAACCCACGGCGTGTGGTCGTTTTTGCGTGCATACATCGTGAAGCTCGGTTTTCTCGACGGCCGCGAAGGCTTCCTGCTCGCTGTCGCCAATGCCGAAGGGACATACTACCGATACATGAAAGCCTGGCTCGCAGGGCGTCAACGTGAATGATCTGATCTCGGTGATCGTATCCACCTACAATCGAGAGGATGCCCTCCACGCCGTATTGCGCGCTCTGTCGCGCCAATCCGATCGCAATTTCGAAATCGTCGTCGCCGATGACGGTTCGGGCCCGGCCACAGCCCGCGTCGTGCACAAATGGGCTTCGAGGCTCCCGATCAAGCACGTATGGCACGAGGATCGCGGCTTCCGCTTATCCGATATCCGCAATCGCGGCATTCGCGAGAGCGCCGGCGCATATGTGCTCTTTCTCGATGGCGACTGCATTGCGCGGCCCAATTTCGTGGCGGCGCATCGCCGTCTCGCCGAGTCCGGCTGGTTCGTCACAGGTACCCGCATTCTGTTGTCGCCGGAGTTGACCGGCCGCATCCTTCATCAGGAGCTTGAGCCCGAATCGTGGGGGCTTGCACGCTGGCTCCTGCCGCGCTCGCGTGGTGAGCTCAATCGCCTGGCGCCCTTGCTGAACCTGCGGCTTGGCGGGATGCGTAGGTTGACTGCACGGCGCTGGCGCGGGGCGCGCGGCAGCAACATGGCGTTCTGGCGGGCGGACCTCGAAAAAGTCGACGGGTTCGACGCCTCGTTCAGCGGCTGGGGCCGCGAGGACTCCGACCTGTTCATCCGCCTCATCCGGGCCGGTGTGCGCCGCAAGGATGGCCGGTTCGCAACCGGCGTCCTGCACCTGTGGCATCCCGAAGCTGATCGCTCCCGCCTTGGGGAAAATGACCGCCAGCTTGATGAAGTGCTGCATTCGAACCGGATCGTGGCGCGGCGCGGACTCTCAAAGGCGGGGGAAGAGGTGCGGGAGCCGTAGGGTGGGCAACGCGCCCGTGACGCGACTTTCCCTTGCCTCCGTGCGTCCGGGCGCGTTGCCCACGCTGTCCGGCCGCTCGATTCGACCGCGTGGGCAAAAGCGCCGGCGGCGACCCCCTCCCTACCCTCCCCCGCGGGCGGGGGAGGGTAGGGAGGGGGGCCGCTGCGACCGACGATTTTGCCCACCCTACGGGCACGCGTTCATGACTTCCTCCTCCCCTTAAGCGCTTCGCCCCATTTCTTCTCGACCGCGCGCGCATCGTCGTTCGAGAGTGCGGACAGCTTCGGGAAGCGGTCGATCCAGGCAAACGGCTTGACGGCTTCGATGATCAGCTTCGAGTGCGAAGTAACACCGCGCCCTTTGGACTCGGGCGGAATGCGCGGATCGAGTGCCGAGCTCCAGGCATTGCGGACGATGTCGGTCTGCTCGGAGGGCTCGCAGCGCGTCGTCACCGCCCACATGACGTCGGCGAGGTCGGATGGGTCGACGTCGTCGTCCACCACCACGACCAGGCGGCCCATATAGCTGTTGGCCGCCGCGATCAGCGCGGCGCGCTTGGCATGACCGTCATAGCGCTGCCGCAGCGCCACCACGGTCATGAGTTGCGAGACGTGCTGCCAGACGCCTACCACATCGGTGACGCCGCCAGCTTCGAGATTGCTCCAGATGCCGGCGGCGCGCAGGGGCAGCCCGAAATGGAAGCGCGGCGGCTTCATAGGCGGCGAGCCGAGCAGGATCGGATCGTCGCGGTGGTGGATGGCGCCAACCTCCATCACCGGGCACGGGCGCTGGTCCGCCGCAAAATAGCCCGTGAACTCGCCGAAGGGGCCTTCGGGCAGAGCGTTTTCGTCAAACGGAAGCAAATGGCCTTCGAGGATGATTTCCGCGTGCGCCGGTATTGGCAAGCCGGTGAGGGGGCCGGGGCAGACCTCGACTGGCGCGCCCTTGACGGCGCCGGCGAATTCGTATTCGGGAACGCCGGCTGGGAGATATTCGAACCCCGCGACGAACAGCGCCGGGTCTTCGCCATTGACCACCGCGACCGGGCAGGGCTTGCCGTTGTCCCAATATTTTCGCGCGATGATGGCGCCGTGCCGGCCGCCGTGGTCGAACTGGATGGTGACCCGGCTCGGTCCATGCACCTGCACGCGATAGATCGAGGCGTTGATCCAGCCGCCCTCGGGATCGCGCATGACCACAAGGCTGCCCGATCCGATATAGGCGCCGCCGTCCTGCTTGTGCCACACCGGGGCGGGAAATTTGGCGAGGTCGACATCGTTCCCGCGTCGCGAATTTTCCATGAACGGCGGGCTGGCGACTTCGACCGGTTTGCGCGCCGCCAAGCCCTGGCGTTTTGCCATCCACGCCTTCAGGGCGTCGAGCGGCCGCAACAGCGGATCGATGCCGAGCGCGAGCGCTGCCCGTTGTGGGCTTGTCACGACGTTCGACACGATGCGCAAGCCGGGCGGGTAACCCTTGATGGGATCGAACAGCAGCGCCGGACAATCCGCCATGCCGGCCGCCACCTCCGTGATGGCGCCGATCTCATGATGCGGGTCGGCGCCGGCGATGCGCCGCAGCGCGCCGAGGGCGTCGACCTCTCCGATGAATTCACGTAGGTCCCGGTAAGACACTGGTGCAACTCTGTTCGATTTCGCGACCGATACTAAACCGCTGTCGCCGCGTCCGTGGCTTTCCACTCCCGGCCCAGCGCCGCGCTCGCCGGAAAGATCAGCGACTTGATCACCACCGGCACCGCGCCGGAGCTTTCCAGCATCTCGCCGATGTCGATGAAATCGAACTGCTTGAGTTCGAGCCCGTCGATGGAGATCACAGGATTTTCGAGCTTCATCTCCTCGCGGAAATGAATCCCCAACAGTCCACCGACATCGCCGTCACCAGCGAGCACCACCGGAAGCCCGCGCGCCAGCAGGTCTCCCAGCCCCTCGACCACGCCACGGCAAAACGCATCGAGCCGGTGGAAGGTGGCCGAGCCGGCCCAGGGCACAAATATCGCAACCGGGGATTCAGATTCCGTGAGGTCGAGGTGCAGCAAGGCTTTCCGGATCGCTGCGGCGACTGCCGTGCTGGCGATCGCATCACTGTCGAACGCGAAGTCCGGCGCGATGACGGGCAGGTTGCGCAGCGGCAGCACGTCGAGCGGCGACACGAAGATCGTGCTGCCGCTCACCTGCGTGGTGTATTGCGACGCGCCAATGACGGTAGCGCGGATGCCCTGCGCCGGCGGCTCCAGCCGCATCCCGGCCGCAACGACCCGGTTGCGGATCTCGGCCGCGAGCAGGCTGCCGAGGTCGCCGAAATTGCCGCTCTCCCAGCCATAGACGTACTCGGAAACGCCGCCAGAAAACGTCACCGTATCGATTGGGCCTGCGAAGGCAAGCCGATCGAGGCGCAACAGGCCCGTCGTGCCGACACGCGGGGCGCCGCCCTTCATGGCGTCGAACAGGCTGTCCGCCATGCGGGCAGCGAGCCGCCCGGCGTCGTCGGGCGTCAGCACCTGGCCGATCTCAAGGTTGAGGCCGAGGTCCCCGCCAAAGCGGCGTCCGGCTTCCTCCAGCCGGGTGATGCGCCCCGCCGCATCGGTGCAGACGAGGCGGGCGCCCACATCGATCGCCGTGATGCCAGCCACCGCGCCGTCACGGCATACCGCGATTTTGGAGGTGCCGCCGCCAACGTCGACATTCATGACCGCGGCGCCATCGCGGATCGAGCGGGCAACAGCGCCGGAGCCATAGGCCGCCATCACGGTCTCGAGGCTGTCGCCGGCGCTGACCGCAACCAGTTTGCCGGCCTGGCGGGCGAACAGTTCGCCGATGCGGCGCGCATTGCTGCGCCGGACCGCGACGCCGGTGAGGATCAGGGCGCCGGCATCGATCTCGTCCGGATCAACAAGAGCGTTTTCGTATTGCTTCTCGAAAAACGCACCCAGCGCATCGGCATCGATGGCGTCCTCGGAGGTATAGGGCGTGAGCAGAATGTCGGATTGATAAAAGCTCTCGCGCTCCGTCACCACGTACCGGCTGTCGAGCCGTTCCAGAACGATCCGGGAAAACACCAGGTGGGAGGTCGAAGAGCCGATATCGACGCCGACGCTCAGGATACAGATTTCGTCCTCGCCCTCGAGGCTGCGGCCGGTGCTGGAGAAGAAAATCCGACCACCCTGTTCATCGGTTTCGATTTTCACTCGTCACCCCTTTCGGCGGACCTGGTAGGGTGGGCATTGCGCCCACACGAGCGCGCCCACCCGACAACCGCGGGCGCACTGCCCACGCTGTCCGACCTCGCCGTTCTACCGCGTGGGCATCGCCGACGATATTCGGACAATACATCGGCCGTGCCAGGCGATTTTGCCCACCCTACCTCGCGCCCCTCAAACCCCCTTCGGCAATTCGCCCTTGTAGTTCTTGTCGTAGAATTGCGGCTCCATGCGGTTGACCACGCCCTCGCGCGCGAGGGTCTCCACGTACTCCCTGGCGATGAACGGGTCCTCCATCCAGTAGGGGATGGAGGTGCCGCCTTCGGGGATGTCCATGGCGGTGTAGTCCGTATGGACCTCGCCGGGCGGGCCAGGCTCGCGGCCCGGATTGTAGGGGCCGAACCAGGCGGTGAGCCGCAGGGGATCACGGGACGCGCCGAAATGCTGGTGGTACCAGCGCGCGCCGCCGGGCGCCGCCGAGACGAGGCCGACCGGCTCGTAGTCGACGCGCTTGACGAGGTGCGCTTTGCCATCGCGCCACGGCGTGACGCCGGCATGTTCGGGCCATGTGTAGGTATAGCCCTTGCCCTTTATGCAGATGAGCACGGCCGCGGAGGTGTGGGCGTGTGCTTTGGAGTAGCGGCCGTTCTCATGCTGGCCGATCCACAGATAGAACGTATTGCCGGTCATGAAAGGCTCGACGCGGCGCCAGCCCGGCGAGCGGCGGTTGTCGAGCGGCAGATCGCAGTTGACGATGTCCGGTACGAAATTGGTGCGCCGCATGGCGAGCCCGCGCACCGGGTCGGGCTCGATGTCGTCCTTGTACTTGTAGAAGTCGTCGGCGCCACTGAAGCGGTCGCGGAATGCGTAAGGGCAGTCGAAGATCGCGCCGACGTTGTTGATGAGGTTCATCAGGTTCGGCGCCGTGGTGCCGCCGAGCAGCAGCGCCGGGCTCGAGCTTGCATTGACGATCCGGTGCCATGCATTCACCGGAATCGAGAACAGCGATCCCTTCTGCCACTCGAACACGTGGCGCTTGGAGTCGGCGTCGAGCCAGACTTCCGTGGTGCCGCGCCCCTCGACCACGAAATAGATTTCCTCATAGAGGTGCTTCTCGGCATTGAGTGCCCCCGCGCCCGGCACCTCGACCACGTAGCAACCCCATTTGCCCTCGGTGCCGTGAAGCTGAATGTAAGTGCCGCGGCCGCCGAGCCGCCGCCACGGCGCCAGCGGCAGGTTTTGCACCTTGCTGACCCCGATATCGCGAAACACCGGAATGCCCTCGGATTCCATGAAGAGGTCGTAAGGCGTCTTCGGTCGGCCGAACTTGCCGAAGCCGGCGCGCTTGCCGGCCGTAGGTTCGTGCCAATGGGAACCGGGAACGTCGTGCATGGTGGGGTCCTCTGGTGTGTGGGTCGGATTTTCCCGACGTTATAGCATCAGCGGCAAATCCTGTCCGGCCGTCCAAAAAACAGTGGGGTCGTGTCGACGTGAGGATGATGTAGGGGCGACCTTGTGGCCGCCCCGTTGCTGCCGGACGAGAAACCGAGATGTCCCGGATGACGCGGTCAGTCGTAGGGTGGGCAAAGTCGCCTGCCGCAGCTGATGAAATGGCGTCCGGCCTGGCGCGACTTTGCCCACGCAGTCAAACGGAGAGGTCGGACAGCGTGGGCAAAGGCGCGTGAGAAGCCGCGCAAATTGCACGGCGCGTCTTGCGCCTTTGCCCACCCTACCGTGGCCGCGATCGTCGAAATCTCCGCAGCGCGCAACTATTCCTCACACCTCGATGACAACCTTCCCGTTCTCCACCGCGGTCGGGTAGGTTTTCATCGGGATCATGCAAGGCGGCATCACCACCTCGCCGGTGCGGATGTTGAACTGGCCATTGTGGAAGTTGCACTCGACCACGTCACCCTCGACGTAGCCTTCGGACAAGGAGCCCGGCCCGTGGGTGCACTGGTCATCAAGCACGTAGAACTCGCCATCGACGTTGAACACCGCCACGGTCAATCCGTCTGTCTCAACTTTGAGGGCGGTGCCGACCGCGACATCATCGGCATTGCAGAGTTCGATCTTCGACGGCATGGCAGCTGTTGGTAGCAGTTCTCAAGCTTACCTCACGCCGCACTTCGTTGACGCCAGCAGAGCCGCAGGGTAACTTTGGCGCAGCTGAAAACACGGCGTTTTGCAAGGGTTTGTTCGAGGCTCCATAGACCACAGGCATCATCGCAGGTCAATGTGGCCGCCGCCGCGGAGGTAGCATCAGGGTCCGTCCGCGACAGGGGCGGGCCTCAGCCGCCCATTCACCCAAGTTGGCACCGAAGTTGGCCCGAAGTTTCGGCCCCCATGACCCACGAATGCGGAGGAGCCCGTGCTGCGAAAAGAGCAAAATGATCTTCTGACCCAGACCGGCCCCGGAACGCCGTGCGGTAAGCTGTTCCGCAGCTATTGGCTGCCCGCGCTGCTGGCTGAAGAACTGCCGGAGAACGACTGTCCGCCGGTGCGCGTGAAGCTGTTATCCGAGCGGCTGCTGGCGCTTCGCGACAGCAGCGGCCGGCTCGGGCTGATCGACGAGTTCTGTGCCCATCGCGGCGTGTCGCTGTGGTTCGGCCGCACCGAGGAAAACGGCCTGCGCTGCCCCTATCACGGCTGGAAATACGACGTAACGGGCCAGTGCATCGAGGTGCCGTCCGAGCCGGAGGAAAGCGGTTATTGCCGCAAGATCAAGCTCAAGTCCTACCCGCTGGTCGAGCGCGGCGGCGTGCTGTGGACCCATATGGGCGCCAAGGATGAGGTCCCGCCGCTGCCGGAGTGGGAATTCGCCGCCGTTGCGGATCGGCAGCGGTTTGTTTCGAAGCGCCTGCAGGAATCGAACTGGCTGCAGGCCATGGAGGGCGGTATTGACTCAAGCCACGTGTCATTCCTGCACCGCGGCGACCTCAACTCCGACCCGCTGTTCAAGGGCGCCAAGGGCAATCAATACAACCTCGCCGACTCGCGGCCGGTATTCGAAGTCGTCGAGAGCGCCGGCGGACTCTTTATCGGGGCGCGGCGCAATGCCGAGGACGATCGGTATTACTGGCGCATCACCCAGTGGGTGATGCCGTCCTTCACGATGATCCCGCCGCGCGGCAATCATTCGGTCCATGGCCATTTCTGGATTCCGATTGATGACGAGAATTGCTGGACCTGGAGCTTCGACTACCACCCGATCCGCAATCTCACCGACGCCGAAGTCGCCGCCATGCGCGACGGTAAGGGCATCCATGTCAAATGTGCGCCCGGCACGTTCCGGCCGCTGGCCAACAAGGACAATGACTATCTGATCGATCGCGCCGCCCAGAAAGCGGGCCGAAGCTACAGCGGCGTTGAGGGCTTCGGCATGCAGGACGCCTCGATCCAGGAAAGCATGGGGCCGATCGTCGACCGCACCAAGGAGAACCTGGTGTCGACCGATAACGGGATCATCATGGCGCGCCACCGCCTGCTGCGCTCCATCAAGGCGCTCGTGGACAAGGGCGAACGACCCCTGGGCGTCGATCCGCTGCACCAGCGGGTAAGATCGGCGGCCGTGGTGCTGCCGCGCGACCAGGCCTTCAAGGACGCCGCCAGGGACGCCCTGATGGCGCGCCCGGGCGTGGCCCCGGCATCGGTGTAGAGCCTCCTTCTCCCTCCCCCCAATCGAAATCGGCTATGGCCGATTTCGATCACCTAATTTAGCGGCCGAAACCCGAGTATACTCGGTTTCGGCTGGGGGAGGGTCGGGGTGGGGGGTCGTGCCGTCGGGCACAGTGATGCCGCATCTCCCGACCCCACCCCCGACCCCTCGCCACAAGGGGGAGGGGAGAAGAAAGCGCGGCGCGCGCTACACGGTAGACCGACCCGAGGAAACCGAAATGCTAAGCGAAAGCGCGAGAATGTCGACCGCCGCGGAGGCGCGGTTCCGGATCGACGCACCGAACTCCAAACCGCGACACGTCAAGGTTATTGCGCTCGATTCGGCAAGCGAGGCGCTGGTCAAGCATCTCGCGGAGCGGCGCTGGAATAGCGCGAGTTTCTTCACCGCCTCCGCATTTGCCGGTACACCTCCGGGACGCGGCTTCTCCATGCAAGGCTGGCTGAGCGATCTCGCCGGCCGCACCAAGGACCTGATCGACGAAGTCAACGGCGCCGACCTCGTTGTCATGGTCGCGGCGGCCGGCGAAAGGGCGCAGGCGGCTGCGCTGATCGGGGAGGCCTGCAGTCTCAAACGGGTCAACACCACGGGCCTCATTTTGGGCGGGGCGTCCGCCACCGACGAAATGCTGTCCAAGACGCTGTCGCAATTGCGTCCATGGTCGCTGATGCTCGTGATCGCCCATGGCGAAGACTATATCGAGGATATGCTGATCGCGCTGCGCGCCTGAACCTTAAATGACCGCATCCCGGAATATCATTGTCGTTGGCGGCGGCCCCGCCGGCGTTTTCGCCGCGATCGAAGCCAAGCGCCGCGACCCGCAGGCCACCGTCACGCTCCTCTCCGAGGAACCCTGCGAGCCCTATGAGCGGCCGCCGCTGTCGAAGGCAGTCTTGCTCGGCAAGGCAGCGGCGGCGGACGCGCCGATCGCTGGCCCGAAGGGCCTCGCCGGCCATGGCGTAAGCCTCGCATGCGATACCAGGTGCACGGTCATCGACCCCGCGGCGCACGAAATCGTCACCGCATCCGGCCGGCGGTTAGGCTATGACGCGCTGGTGATCGCAACCGGCTCGGTGGTGCGCCAAATTCCTGCGCTGCCCCTCGGCGCGCCGCGCGTCCACTATCTGCGCACGGAGGCGCATGCGCGGGCGCTCGCCGCCGAGCTCAAGAGCGCGCGCCATCTTTGCGTTATCGGCGGCGGCCTGATCGGGCTCGAAGTGGCCGCATCGGCGACCGAGCTCGGCGTCAAAGTCACCGTCATCGAAGTCTTGCCCCGCATCCTGGCGCGGGTGTGTGACGAAGATACTTCCGCGCGCGTCGACGACGCCCATCGCCGCCACGGTGTCGAGCTGCGCCTCAACACCGTCTTGACCCATGTGCAAGCGGGGCCCGATGGCCTCATCGCACTCAAGACCAACACTCACGAGACATTGATGGCCGATCTCGTTGTGGTCGGCGCCGGCGCGGTGCCGGACGATCGCCTTGCGGCGGCGGCGGGGCTGCGGACGGACAACGGGATCGTGGTCGACGCGCAGTGCCGTACCTCCGATTCGAAAATCTTCGCGGCCGGCGACGTGGTGCGATTCCCTGGCCCTCGCGGGCTGGTGCGCCGGGAAGACTGGCGCCACGCCCAGGACCAGGGCGCGGTCGCGGGCCGCAATGCGGCAGGCGCGACCGACGAATACCGCAGCGTGCCGTCGTTCTGGTCGGAGCAGTTCGATCTCTATATTCAGGGCGTGGGATCGCGGCCGGCGGAGCCCGACCAGCAGGTGCGCCGCCAGGGCGCCGGTGCGAACCAAATCAGTTTCGAGCTGACCGGGCCACATGTCGCCTATGCGCTCGGCGTCAACGCCCAACGCGACATTGCCATCGTGCGGCGCCTGATCGAGCGACAAATCGCCGTCGATCCGATCGCGCTGGCTGATCCGGCCAGGCCGCTTGCAGATTTGCTGAAGGCGAAGGCTGCAGACCGGTGATTTCGTACGTCGAAGCGATAATGCCGATCACTATGACGCCTGCGAGAGCCGAACATGCGACACGTTCATCCTGCACCTCGCGTTCCGGGCGCATACGGAGGGTCAACCTGGGTCGACGACACCGTCTTCCGATATAAGACCGAGCCGTACCAGGCGTGCCGTGATGGCCCCAATTTTGCGCTCATGCGCCGATGCAATTGCTGCGATCGCATCGCCCGCCTGGAACGCGGCACGCAGGCGGTCGTCTTCGTCGGCGCTCCAGGAAAGCCCGTGCCGCCCCGGCGCCCCGGCGGGGTTGTTCAGCCTCTTCGGCGACTGTGCCGGCCGGTGCTGCGGCAGCGAGCGTTCGATCAGACGCTGCCGTTCGCGATCGGACAGTAGCGGCAGGCGTTCGTCTGCGCCATTCGCCTGGGGATCGGTCCAGAGCCAATAGCGTCTTTCCTCTCCGGCCAACTCGTAAAGAAATTGCGAGGGGCTTGATGTCTGCCCGAAACGCATATTCGCGAACGTGAATCCGAGGAGCCGCTTCGCCCTCGTGACTCCACATAGGCAACGCGGCGTTCCTCCTCCAAATCGTCATTATTGATGTGCGGCAGCACCCCTTGCTCCATTCCGATCAGGAACACCGTCTCCCATTCGAGGCCTTTGGCCGAATGGATGGTCGACAGAACGACTGCGTTCTCGGGCGCCTCGCGCAGTGAGGCCGATTGTGCCGCAATCTTTGCGACGAGCCCGTCCAAGGACTGGCAAGCCGACGCCAACGCAATGACGGCTTCGACGACGGCGATCCACTCCGCCCGATCTCGGTCGGAGGCCCGCGCCGGCACTGCAGCCGCGACGATATCGCGGACGAGCCGACACGCGGTCGAAAAGTCCCGTTTTTCGCGCGCGCCCGTCTGGTCAAGCTGACTGCGGACGATCTCGGCACGGCGTCCGTGGCCGATGCGGCTCATGGCCTCGACAGATTCGCCGTCACGCAGATAATAGAGCGAGCCCACCGCGAGCCGTGCCGCTACGCTCTGCCATAGATCGCCGGCGCCGCGCACCTCATAGGGAATTTGCAACGCCTGCAAGGCCGGTTGCAGCGCAAGCCCCACGGTGCCGGTTCGATAGAGAACCGCAATCTGTTGCGGCGACCGCCCGTGCGCGAGTAGCCGAGCTACGCCCTTCGCCACCTGCCGCGCTTCGATCGCCGCCGTCCGATAACCGCGAATGACAATTTCACCGGCTTCCGCCGTGACCGGCTTGCAGGTTTTCGGGCTGCGCACTCGGTTGCGGGCGATGAGTCGATTGGCGGCTTCGACGATTTGCGTCGCGGAGCGATAATTGCGATCGATGAGGTGGACCCGGACGTCGCGATATTTGCGCGGAAAGTCCAGGATGAATCGTACATCCGCGGCCCGAAAGGCATAGAGCGTCTGATCGTCGTCGCCGACCGCCCACAGGTTTATGCCGGCGTTCACGAAGCGGTCGATCAGCCCGATCTGTCCGGGGTTGATGTCCTGATACTCGTCGACAAGCACATGATCATACGCGCCGGTTATCGCCGCAGCGTAGCTGGCATTTTTATCCATCGTACGGACCACCAGCGGCACCATGTCGGCAAAGTCGATGGCGCCGGCGTCGCGCAAGGCGCGTTCATAAATGCGGAAGAATTCCACGGCGCGGCGGCGCACCTCGTCATCCGACTCGATCTCGTTGGCGAAGCTCGCCGAATCGAGCAGGCGTTCCTTCGCGCCGGCAATAATATCCAAGATGTCGGTTTCCTCATTCCACCACATCCGTCGCGAACTGAAGACGTGGCGTTGCTGCTGCGTGTCCCATAGCGGAAACCGTTCGGAAAGTCCCGCAAGCTGCGGGCTCCGGCGCAGCTGCCGGAAGGCGAAGCCGTGAAAAGTTGCGACGCTCAGGTCGGCGGCGGACGGTAGATCGAGCGCCGCGGCAATGCGCGACTTCATTTCGTCCGCGGCCTTCTTAGTGAATGTCAACGCCAGAATGCGCCGACGATCAACGCCGTGCTGCACCAAGTGAACGAAGCGGCCCGCCAGAGTCGTGGTCTTGCCCGCACCCGGACCGGCCAGAACGAGCTGGATGCTCCCGGTTCCGGTTGCGGCGTTTTGCTGTCCAGGATCGAGGGTATTCACCTTCATGATCGCGCCGTCTATGGTTTCACAGCGGCCGTCATTTCGTCGGGTACGCGATGACATTGGGTATGCGATGAAGCTCCGATGGTGCGATGGCGGCAAGCTGAGTTTTTCGAGACGCCCCGCTTCGGTCAACCCATCAGGCCGTCGTAGCAGTTGAATATTGGGAGCGCCACCCGATATTTCGGGGCGGATCATCGGAGAGCATTGTGTGACGAGATGAGCGGCATGACAACCGGCGAGAGCGACGTTCTGCTGGTGATCGATGTGCAGAACGATTTCTGCCCGGGTGGCGCTCTGGCGGTTCCACGCGGCGACGAGGTGGTCCCGATCGTCAACCGATTAGCTTCTCGGTTTGCAAACGTCGTCCTGACCCAGGATTGGCATCCACCCGATCACCTGTCGTTCGCCTCGGCACACCCGGGCCGGAAACCATTCGAAATCGTGACCGCCGCCTATGGTCCCCAGGTGCTGTGGCCCGATCACTGCGTGCAGGAAACGCGGGGCGCCGAGTTTCATCCATCGTTGACAATTCCGCACGCGGCACTGGTGCTGCGCAAGGGCATTCGCCGGACCATCGACTCCTACTCGGCGTTTTACGAGAATGATCGCACGACGCCGACCGGCCTTGTCGGTTATCTGCGGGAGCGCAACCTCACGCACATCTTTCTCGCCGGGCTCGCATTCGATTTCTGCGTCCGCTACTCGGCCGAGGATGCAACTCGCTCCGGTTTCGCCGTTGCAGTGATCGAAGATGCATGTCGCGGCATCGACATGGAAGCATCCGTGGCGGCGACGAACCGGAGTTTCGAATCACTGAAGATCCCTTGCGTGTCGGAAAAAGACTTCTCCTAACAGGGGTGAGGCTCGACGCAGCATGGGTGTTCAAACGCAGACCTTCATGCCTGGTTGGCCGCGGGAGCCGGAAAGCGCGCAACAGTGTCCTTGACCTCCCGATCGGAGAGTTGCCGGAAATCCGTATAATAGTATCCGATCGCGCCGAAGAACTCGTGATCCTCAAGGCAGATCACGTCGTCGGCCTCCTCCCGCATGGCGACGAGCGTATCGGTCGGCGCGACTGGCGTCGCGAGCACCAGCTTGCTCGGCTTGCGGACGCGCGTGGCGCGAAGCGCCGCCCGGGTCGTGGCGCCGGTGGCGATGCCGTCGTCGATGACGATGGCGACACGCCCAGCCACATCGACGGGCGCACGACTGCCGAGATAGAGCTTACGGCGCCGCTCGATTTCGGCAAGCTCCCTGTCGCGAACGGCTTCGAATTGCGCATCGTCGACGCCGGCCATCCGAATAACCTCGTCGTTGCGAACCACGATCGGAACTCCGCCGTTTGCGACGGCTCCCATGGCCAGCTCCGGCTGCATCGGAACGCCGATCTTGCGCACCAGGATCAGGTCGAGCGGAGCGTCGAGCGCGGCTGCCACCTCTGCGGCGACCGGAACGCCACCGCGTAGCAGCGCGAGAATGACGGGCTGCTGATCCTTGTATGACGCAAGCGCTTGCGCAAGTTGGCGGCCGGCATCGGATCGGTCGGTAAAGGACATATCGCCCTCTCCGTATTGCAATGTTGAATGCGGTCGTCCTGACCGCTATTTCCGTATCGCGTGTCGCTCTGCGGCCCTCCACCTTCCGGCTATGCCCGAAAGGGCGTCGACGCCATCCCAGCCGGTTAAGCATCGTCAACGGTAACGCTCGGCAACCGGGTATCGTTGCGACGGGCCGCCGTGAGACCGTGCGATAAGTCAACGCCGTGAGCAAGGTCGTCGTAAACTTCGGCCGGGCAAAAGAGTTGATGAGGATGGCCGAACACCTGTTCCCGGGTCGATCAGCCGCATGGTGCGCATATCGGCGTGGAGCGCGCAATGATAGTCGCAACGACGATCCTGGCCAAAATGGCGGCGCTGCGGTGAAGCGTTATGGACGCCTCCGGCACCGCACGCGAGATCGTCCGCTTGGGCGCTGAAGGCGTTTCCCTCGACGAAAAGGTCGCTTTTTTAAGCCGAACGACCAGCTATATGCCGCCGGTTCGCAGCGTGCGACGCCACGAAACCCATATGTCCTGGGTTTTTCTCGCCGGCGAGGAGGTCTACAAGCTCAAGAAGTCGCTGCGGTTTCCTTACCTCGATTTTTCAACCCTTGCCCGGCGGGAAGCGGCGTGCCGCGCGGAACTGACTTTAAACCGCAGGCTTGCCCCCAATGTGTACCAGACCGTGATGCCGATCCGATGGTCTTCGCACGGCCTCGCCATCGGCGGGCCGGGCGAGATCGTCGACTGGCTGGTGGTGATGCGGCGTCTCGACGACCGCCAGACGCTTGAGTATGCGCTGGAGACGGGCGGGCTTGCGACCTGGCAGCTTGATCGCCTGGTGTCGACGCTAACCGACTTCTATCGCCATGCGGGCGCGATTTTGGTTTCGCGCGAGACCCACCTCCGCAGCTGGTATCGCAGCCTTGCCTACAACAAAAGCGTTCTGCTTGACCCGCGTCTCGCCCTGCCGGCCGGATTGGTGAGAAGGGTCGACCGCGCGCAACGGCGGTTTCTGGCCAAGCGATCCGTCCTGATCGCCGATCGCGTCCGCCACCGTCACATCGTGGAAGGGCACGGCGACCTGCGCCCGGAACACATCTGGCTCGGCGATCCGGTGAGAATCATCGACTGCCTGGAATTCAACCGCAGTTTGCGCGCCGTCGATCCGTTTGACGAGATTGCCTTCCTCTGCATCGAATGCGAGCGCCTCGGCGGCACCTGGGCCGGGGAATACATCAAGCGTCATGCGCGCCTCACCCTGTCGGACGGCGTGCCCGAGGAACTCTTCACGTTTTATCGATGTCACCGGGCGACCCTGCGCGCGCGCCTGACGATCGCTCATTTGCTCGAGCCCAACCCCCGCACGGTGGAAAAATGGCCGCGGCTCGCGCGCACTTATTTGCGCCTGGCGGCGAACGACGCGCGTCGCCTCGACCGCTTGCTCAGAACACCATGAGATCGGTGAGCGCCTGCCCGTGATGGAGACGGCGGATGGCGTCCGCCAGCAGGGGGGCTGCCGGTACGGTGTCGAGCTTATCTCGCTGGACTTCCCTCTCCCTACCCTCCCCCAACCCTCGCCCGCAAGCGGGGGAGGGAGGGGTGGGGGGAGGGGAAGGGGGAGGGTAGGGAGGGGGTGGAACCGTGTCCGTCACGACGATACGCTCGATGGCAGGATCAGCGATCACTTCCGCCGCGCCCGGCATGAACAAGCCATGGGTGACGAGGGCAATCACCCGCCTCGCCCCGGCGTTTCGCGCCGCGCGAGCGGCGCGCAGGAGCGTGCCTCCGGTGCTGATGAGGTCATCGACGATCAGCGCCGTTGCACCATCCACGTCGCCCACGAACAGGTCGCCGGTGACGATGCCGGCGCTGCGGCGCTTGTCGGCAAAACCCTTTCCAACCGGCTTGCCGACGGCAGCTTCCAAGGCCTCGCGAAACAATTCGGCGCGTTTGACTCCGCCCGGATCGGGCGACACCACACAGAGGCTTTCACGGCCCAACCCCTTGACGTGGTCGACAAACAGCGGCGCGGCCGTCAGCGCCACGGCGGGGCAGCGGAAGGCGTTTTCGAACGCCGCGGGATTGTGCACCTCCAGCGTCATTATAGCAGCGGCGCCGACCGCTTCGAACAGACTGGCCACGTAGCGGGTCGTGACCGGATCGCCCGGCTTGGTGCGCCGGTCCTTGCGCGCGTAGCAGAGATAGGGCACGACCGCCGTGACCCGCGCGGCGCCGGCATCCTTGAGGGCGCCGATGAAGAACAGCAGCCGACAAAGCTTGTCGTTGGCGCTTTGGGTGGGGCCGCCGTGAAGGCTCTGCACGACATAAACGTCGGCGTCACGGACGTTCTCCAACGGCCGCGCCTTGTGCTCGCCATCTTCGAAATCTCGCTCCTCATGCGCCGCCAGCGGTTGTCCGAGAGCCTCCGCGATGCCGTTGCCGAGTTCCGCCGTGGCTTGCAGCGCAAAAAGCCGAAGGCGATCGCCGCCTGCCAGCCCTGGGCGTGCTTGAGGAAAGGACCGGAGTTGCGATTCTGCCGTCATTGCTTGGCGTGGTATCCGACTCTCGATCGGCCGGGTCATTCACGCACGAAAGTTTCAGGCGACGGTTGCGCCGCCAAACCGTCTTGCGTTACGTGAACACACCATCAGTCGAAACGCATCGAGCCTGAAACAGTTGCCCCCGACGTCACGTAACAGGGCAAAACTCATGGTGTCATCGCCGGGCTCGTCCCGGCCCCCACCCTACCCTCCCCCGCTTGCGGGGGAGGGTAGGGTGGGGGAAGGCACCGCGCCAGACTTTCGGGATGGCCGGGACATAAGGGCGTTCACGCCCGTCTTCGACGGGCTGCTGCCCGGCCATGACCGAGTGGGAACTGCCACGAGTTTTGCCCCTGTTTCGGCGTCACGCGCGCACCGGAATTGAGCGAGAGTTGACATGAAGCGAATTCTGGTCACCGGAGCGATGGGGCAGATCGGATCAGAGCTTGTGCCTGCCTTGCGCCAGCGCCATGGCGCCGACCGTGTGATCGCCTCCGATGTTCGCATCATTCCATACCAGCTTTCGGCCGCGGACATCCACGAGCATCTCGACTGCACGCAACCCCAGCAGATTCTCGAGGTGGTGCGTCGTCATGAGATCGGCACCATCTACCACCTCGCCGCCCTGCTTTCAGCGGTGGCCGAGGAGAAGCCGCACGCCGCCTGGAGCATCAACATGGACGGCCTCTACAACATATTGGAGACCGCCCGTCAGTACCGTTGCCAGGTGTTTTTTCCAAGCTCGATCGGCGCATTCGGCCCCTCGACACCGCGCGAGCATACGCCACAAGCGACCGTTCAGCGGCCGACCACAATTTACGGCGTCACCAAGGTCGCCGGAGAACTGCTGTGCGACTACTATGCCAGCCGATTCGGCGTCGATGTGCGCGGCCTGCGGTTGCCGGGCCTTATCTCCTATGTCGCTCCGCCCGGCGGAGGGACGACAGACTATGCGGTGGAAATGTTCCATCAGGCGCTCCGCTATAAGCACTATAGCTGCTTCCTGAAAGCCGACGCCCGGCTTCCCATGATGTACATGCCGGATGCCATCCGTGCCACCATTGCGCTTATGGAAGCGGACGGCGCGCGGCTGCGGTATCGTAACGCCTATAATGTCGCGGCGATGAGCATCACCCCTGCCGAGCTTGCTGCGGAGATCCGCACGCTTGTGCCTGGATTTGCCATCGACTATCGCGTTGACCCCGTGCGCCAATCCATCGCGGAATCGTGGCCGCTTTCGCTCGATACGAGCGCCGCGCGCGAGGATTGGGGTTTTGCGCCGCAATTCGATCTCGCCGCCATGACGGCCGACATGCTGGCGCGGCTCTCGCTTAAGATCTCGGCGGCGGGGAGTCGATCGTAGATCGATTTCGGGTTCCGTCATTCCGGGGCGCCACCGTCAGGTGGCGAGCCCAGAATCCATAACCCTCGGCCGGTGGTTATGGATTCCGGGCTCGCCGCCTTCGCGGCGTCCCGGAATGACGTGGCGTATGATCCGAATTTCAAGATCGCTGAACTAGCAAACGAGGTTTTCATGCCCACTCAAGGATTGACGCGCGCGCTCGCCGCCCGGCTGGAGGACATGGCGCGAGGCGGACGCATCAAGGGAAAGGAGGCCGTCATCTCCGGCGTGGTTGCCGGGCACGACGGCCATGGTCCTCGCTATGCGATCGAGGGCGACGGCGACAGGCCGTTTCTGCGCATGAATTCCAACAGCTATCTCGGGATGGCGCTGCGCTCCGAGGTGATTGAAGCGGAGGAACAGGCTGCCGCGTTGTGTGGCACAGGCCCCGGCGCCGTGCGCTTCATCAGTGGCACCTGGTCTAATCATGTCGCCCTGGAGCAGCGGCTTGCGCGTTTCCACGGCCGATCCGCCGCGATCCTGTTCTCCTCGGCCTATGCAGCCATGATGGGACTTATTCCGCCGCTCGTCACCGAAAAGACCGCCATCATCAGCGACGAACTCAACCACAATTGCATCATCAACGCGATTGCGCTGGCCCGGCCGGCCGAGAAGCATATCTACAAACACCTCGACATGGGCGAGTTGGAACGCGCGCTCGCGGCGGCCGCCCGGAGCTGCACGCGGGCCATCGTGGTCACCGACGGCATCTTCAGCATGCGCGGCGACCATGCACCCCTCGATCGCATCATGGAGTTGGCGCAGGCTCATGACGGCGCTTTCGAAGAAAACGCGATCGTGATCGTCGATGATTCTCACGGCGTCGGGGCGTTCGGCGCGACGGGTCGTGGAACCGAGGAATACACGGGTGCGGCCCCGGCCGATCTTCTGGTGGCAACGCTCGGCAAGGCTTTTGGGGTCAACGGCGGCTACGTGGCGGGCGACGAGACGATCATTCGATACCTGCGCGAAACCTCGCCCTTTTACATCTACTCCAATCCCATCACTCCGGCCGAGGCGGGAGCTGCCTTAGGGGCGATCGATCTGGTGGACAGTGCGACCGGCAAGGCTCTGCTCACGCATCTGCGGGCGATGACGGCCCATTTCAAGGCGGGGCTGATCCGGTTGGGCTTCGAAACGTTGCCGGGAGAACATCCCGTTGTACCGCTCATGCTGCGCGATACGGCGCGGACTTCCGCCCTGGTGGCGCACCTGCGCCGGCACGGCATTCTGGCGACCGGGCTCAACTATCCGGTGGTGCCCAAAGGCGATGAGGAGATTCGCTTTCAAATCAGCGCCGACCACACGCTTGCGGATATCGAGATGGCGCTCGACGTCCTCGCGCGCTTCGCGGGTTAGCAGGCTATTTACTCATGGGGAATAGATATGGCAAACATACCGGATTGGCTTGAAAATGAGGTCGAGGATTATTTTAGATTTGTGAGTTTTGAATCATCACCTCGTTTAATTCTTGATATTGGCGCGAATATTGGCGCTTTTGCTCTCAGAGCCCACAACCAGTGGCCGAATGCCAGGATTTTATGCTATGAGCCGATGCCGCCTAATCTTGACCGACTGAGAGAGAATGTCAGCCCCGATTATGGGACCGTTTTTCCTTATGCAATTCGCGGGACATCGGGGGTAAGGGAGATTTACATTGGAGATATGTTTGTTACGAGTGGGTTTGTAAAAGGCCCGCGACAAACATCGCAAAAAATTGCGGTTCAGTGCATGGCCGCAGCCGACCTGCCGGCCGCCGATTTGGTTAAGATTGATACAGAGGGATCGGAGGTGGAAATTTTGCGAGGCCTGAACTTAAGTGCGACTTCGATCATTATGTTGGAGCACCATAGTAAGGCAGATGCGAAACTAATAAAGGGTATTCTTGCAGCTGATTTCCGCTTACTTCGCGATGAATCAGATCGGGAAATAGGAACAATGGTCTTTGAGCGATTGCGCTGTCCGGCGTGAGAAACGTTCTCATTTTCGCTGCCGTTTGCTGCGGCGCGGAGCCTGTGGGTAACGCACAGCGTTGTCCACAAGTCCACAGGCCCGCGGCTTTGGCTGGCGCAGGTGGTGAGCTGCCCAAGCTGCACGGCGCTGTGACTGCCCCTACGCGGACTACGCGGCCGACGTCAGCGCGTCGTAAGCTTTCTCGTCCAAAAGCGCGTCGACCTCCCCAGGGTCGGCAAGTTTCATCTTGAACAGCCAGCCATTGCCGGTCGGCTCGGCATTGACGAGGCCGGGCTCTTCCGCGAGCCTGTCATTGACCGCGGTCACTTCGCCGGCGACGGGTGCATAAACGTCGGCGGCGGCCTTCACGGACTCGACGGTTGCCGCCACCGCGCCTTTGTCGAACGTCGCGCCGACGCTCGGCAACTCAACAAAGACGAGATCGCCAAGTTTCTCTTGGGCAAAAGGGGTGATCCCCACGGTGGCGATGTTGCCCTCCATGCGGAGCCATTCATGATCCCTGGTAAATCTGAGCATTAAGCATCTCCAAAGCTGCTATCGATGTTTATAACGCGCTGGTACGAATGGCAGCTTCGAAACGATCAGGCCGAGCCGTTTGCCGCGGATTTCCGTAAAGACGCGTGTGCCTAATACGGCTGCGTCAGGCGGCACATAGCCCATGGCCACGGGGACATTGAGGCTCACCGCAAACCCGCCGGAAGTCACGACGCCGACCGGCGCAGCGTCGTCTTCGTTACGGAACAACGGAGCGCCGGCGCGCACCGGCGCCCGCCCTTCCGGCCGCAACCCCACGCGCCGACGGGTAACCCCGCCGGCGAGCTGGCCCAGGATGACTTCGGCGCCTGGAAAGCCGCCGGCGCGCTCGCCGCCAGGGCGGCGCGCCTTGCCGATCGTCCAATCGAGCGCCGCCTCGACGGGCGTCGTGGTCTCGTCAAGATCGGCGCCGTAGAGGCACAGGCCAGCCTCAAGCCGGAGACTGTCGCGCGCGCCGAGCCCGACTGGGGCGACCGCAGGATGACGCAACAACGCATCGCACAGCGGCTCTGCGACGTTCGCCGGCACGCTGATCTCGAACCCGTCCTCGCCGGTATAGCCGGAGCGGGACACGAAACACGTCGCACCTGGTATCGTGGCAACGCGCACATCCATGAACCACAGCCCCCGCACTTCGGGCGCAAGCGTCTCCAGCACCGCTTCGGCCGCGGGTCCCTGCAGGGCAACGAGGGCACGATCGAGCAGCGGCTCAACGGTACAGGATTGGGACAGCTGAGACCGCAGATGCGTTTCGTCGAAAACCTTGCGGGCCGCATTGACCACCAGCATCAGATGATCACCGTGATTCGCCACCATCAGGTCGTCGAGAATGCCGCCTCTGCCGTTGGTTAGCACGGTGTAGCGCTGCCGCCCCGGCGCCAGCCCTAGTATGTCGCCCGGCAGCAGAGCCTCGAGCGCACGTGCCGCGTCCGCGACACGACCGGAACGGGGACGCAGAGCGATCTGCCCCATGTGCGAGACGTCGAACAGGCCGGCAGCTGCGCGCGTGTGAAGGTGCTCCTTGATGATGCCGGACGAATACTGCACCGGCATGGCATAACCCGCGAACGGCACCATGCGCCCGCCGAGGCGCACATGCAGCGCGTGGAGCGGCGTGTGTTTGAGTTCGCCCTTTGGCGGCGGCTCGCTCATTTGCGCCGTCTCCTTGCCCCCTCCCTACCTGGGACCGCGGGCGTCTCGCCCGCTCTTCCTTGCGCTTGGTGCGGGCGAGACGCCCGCGGTCCCAGGTAGGGAGGGGGCGGCACGGTCCGAAAGTACGAGTTCGCGTGCGGCCTTGACCTCGTCCAGCCTCCTGACAGGCGTCCGGTAGGGAGCAGCCCTGACCAGAGCGGGATCGGTGTGAGCCTCCTTCGCGATCGCCTTCATGGCTTCGACAAAGGCGTCGAGCGTCGGCTTTGCTTCGGTTTCCGTCGGCTCGATCATCAAGGCCTCCGGCACGATCAGCGGAAAGTAGTTGGTCGGGGGATGAAAGCCGTAATCGAGCAGGCGCTTGCTGACGTCGAGGGCACGCACCCCGGTGCCCTCGATTGCCCCCCTGCACACGAATTCATGCATATTCACCCGCTCGAACGGCACCGTGAAGGTATCGTGGAGCCTGACGCGCAGGTAGTTGGCGTTGAGCACCGCATGCTCTGAATTGGCCCGCAAACCCGCGGCGCCGTGCTGGCGAATATACGCATAGGCACGAACGAACATGCCGAAATTTCCGAGGAAAGGCGACACCCGGCCGATCGACTTCGCCGGCATCGCCAGCCGATAACGAGGGCCGTCCGGATTGCGCGCCATTTCCACCACCGGCCCCGGAAGGAAATCCTTGAGCCGTGCCGATACGCCGACCGGTCCCGAGCCCGGACCGCCGCCGCCATGCGGCGTGGCGAAAGTCTTGTGCAGATTGAAGTGCATCACGTCAAAGCCGAGATCGCCAGGACGCGCGACGCCGACGACAGCATTCATGTTGGCGCCATCGCCATAGACCAGCCCGCCGCAATCACGCACGAGCTCAACGACCTCCCCGATACGCTCCTCGAACAGTCCGAGCGTGTTCGGATTGGTCATCATGATGCCCGCAAGCGTGTCGTCGCAGGCGGCGCGGACCGCTTCCAGGTCGATATTGCCGCGCCCGTTGGAAGGCACCTCGACGGCCGTGAAGCCCGCCATCGTGGTCGAAGCCGGGTTGGTGCCGTGGGCGGAATCGGGAATGAGCACACGGGTCCGCTTGAAGTCGCCGCGTTCGCGGTGGTAGGCGCGCATCATCAGGAGACCGGCGAATTCGCCGTGGGCGCCGGCGCAGGGCTGCAGCGAAACGCCGGCGAACCCGCCGATCTCCGCGAGCCACTGTTGCAGTTCGAACATCAGCGCAAGATTGCCTTGCACGGTCTGCGCAGGCTGCAGCGGGTGCGTCGCGGAGAAGCCCGGAATACCCGCGATGGCTTCGTTGACCTTCGGATTGAACTTCATCGTGCAGGAGCCGAGCGGATAAAAGCCCGAATCCACGCCGAAGTTGCGTTGCGACAGTGCGAGGTAATGACGTACCACATCGAGCTGCGATAACTCCGGCAGGCCGCAATCGGCCCGCACTTCGTCCGCCGGCAAGTCCGTGGGGGGCACGTCGCTCGCGGGCAGGTCGATGCCGGCCCGACCGGGGACGCTCAGCTCATAGACGGTCGCTATTTCGTCGCGCATCACGTTGCGGCCTTTCGGAGCGCCATCACCAGTTGATCGATGCCGGCGCGCGTGTTGAGTTCGGTCACTGCGATCAGCATATGATCCTTCAGATGCGGGTATTCGCCGCCGAGATCATAGCCGCCGATGATTCCGTGCTGCTCGCGCAGGCGGGCGTTGATCGCGGCCGCGGGCGCCGGCAGGCGCACCACGAATTCCTTGAAGAAGGGCCGCGCCGGCGCCTGCGGATTGATCGCGAAACCTTTGAGCCTGCCGATCTCTGCAGCGGCATAGTGGCTCTTCTGGTAGCAGAGCTCGGCGATCTGCCGCAGGCCGCGCGTTCCCATGGTGGCGAGATAGACGGCGGCGCCGAGCGCGCAGAGTGCGGAATTGGTGCAGATGTTGCTTGTCGCCTTGGCGCGGCGGATGTGCTGCTCACGGGTGGCGAGCGTCAGCACATAGCCGCGGCGGCCGTCAGCGTCGACCGTCTCGCCGACCAGGTGGCCGGACATGCGCCGCACGTGGGCCATGCGCGCAGCGAAGATGCCGAGGTGCGGTCCGCCGAAAGACGGTGGAATGCCCAGCGACTGGCCTTCGGCAGCGACCACGTCGGCCCCATAGGCGCCCGGCGGCCGGAACAATCCGAGCGAGATCGGATCGGTTACGACGATGAAGAGACCGCCGGCGCGATGGATGGCTTCAGCCAACTCCGCGGCTGGTTCCCACTGGCCGAAGAAGTTCGGGTTCTGGATGACGAGCGCAGCCGTATCCCGGTCGATCAGCGACTTAAGCCGCGTCGTGTCGGCTGTCCCGTCCTCATCGCCGGCCACGACCGCCGCCGGCATGCCGCGGAGATAGGTTTTGAGCACCTCTCGGTACGCCGGGTGGACAGCGGGCGATATCACCACCTTGCTGCGTTTCCCCGACGCTGCGTTGAGCGCGAGCAGGACAGCCTCTGCCATCGCGGTTGCGCCGTTATAGTGGCTGGCGCTGCTCACCTCCATGCCGGTAAGCCGGCAGATCATGCTTTGGTACTCGAACAGCGCTTGGAGCATCCCCTGGCTGACCTCGGGCTGGTACTGCGTGTAGGAGGTGTAGAACTCGCCACGAGAGAGAACGTAGTCGACGGTCGCCGGCCGAAAATGGTGGTAGACGCCGGCGCCGAGGAACGAACGTGCGGGGTCGACGGGAAAATTGCGCGCGGCCTGGGCATGCAGCTCGCGCAGCAGATCCGGTTCGGCAAGGGCCGCAGGAAGCTTCAGTTCCGGGAATCGAACTTGCGCCGGCACGTCAGCAAACAGATCCTCCATGCGGTCGACGCCGATCGCAGCGAGCATATCGCGTCGCTCGCGCTCGGTGTGCGGCACATAGCTCATCGGACCATCCTTGTTCCTTGCCGATTTTCGGTGGTGGAGACCAGCGCGGGTTTGCTTCAACTCGCCTTCACGCGAGATGGCAATTAAAGCGAACCCGCCGCGCACTCATGGGCATGGCGAGCGCCCCCGCCCTAACCCTCCCCGGCTTGCGGGGAGGGTAGGGCCCGCGATCCCTCACGGCGCGCGCTGGTAGCCGACTGACCACCTCGAAGCATTTGCGCGAGATCTTCTCAAGCGCTCCCTTGCCGCACCTGCATAAGGTGGAGCAAAGCCGCTGCTTCAGTGGAAGAGTGAATGATAGAAGACAACTTGCGACAAAATGCCCGCTAGTCGACACTGGCGGCGACGACAAGTACCAGAACGGCCTCCGTCGCAAGAGACGAAGGCCGCTCTAATCGGCGTGCCGACTTTGTTATCATTGTTCTGCCGCGGCCGCCGGCTTCCCTATGACCAAGAAGCCTGTTTCGATCAAAACGGATCACGTGCGGATGGCATAACGAGCGCTAACCAAAGGATGCAACATGCGTAGTCCCGGCACATGCGGCGGCCTCGTTTCACGGCTGCGTCGACTTCCCTCGAACATGCGCAAGCGCCCATTGCGCAGTTTTGCGCAATCGATCTCTCAAGGCGACTCGGCATCTTATTAACCGTCCGACACGGCGCATGTTCCTGTCATCGGGCGTAAAGCTGAAGAGATGTGGACAGGTTCAATCTTTTCCCTGGATCAAGTCCGGGACGGGCATGACGGTCGAGAGGCGATTCGATCATGCGCCAGAGTCTAGTGTAGGGGCGGCTGTCGGGTTAGCCGAGGCATGCTCGCCAGCCAGCACGACGGGCAGACGATGACGTGGCAAGAGCGCGTACACAATCTCAAACGGGACGTGGTGGTGATCGCGCTCGCCGTGCGCGATCCGCGGGTGCCGTGGTACGCCAAGGCGGTGGGGGCCTGCGTCGTCGCCTATGCGCTGTCGCCGATCGATCTCATCCCGGACTTTGTCCCGGTGCTCGGCTATCTGGACGATCTGGTGCTGGTGCCGTTGGGGTTGCTGCTGGTGCTGCGCCTCATCCCTGCCGATGTTCTGGCCGAGCATCGTGTGGCGGCGAGCGCGATTGCGGAGCGGCCGGTCAGCCGCGCCGGGGCTGTCGCGGTGATCGGCGTCTGGATACTGGCGGCGCTTCTGCTCGCGATCTGGCTCGGCAACTGGTTTGGTTTCTTGGGCGCTCCGGGCGTTCGGAATTAACCTACTTGGGGAGCGTGCGTTGTCATGACCAACACAATTTACGACGTGGATCTCGACCGCAACCCGGCGAACTTTCAGCCGTTGACGCCGCTGTCGTTTCTGGAGCGGGCCGCGGCCGTGTTTCCGCAGCGCATCGCCATGGTGCACGGCGCGCGCAGCTGGACCTATGGAGAGTTCTACGCCCGCGCCCGCCGGCTCGCCGCGGCGCTCGCCAAGTGCGGGATCTCGCGCGGCGACACCGTGTCGGTGATGCTTGCCAATACGCCCGCGATGCTCGATGCGCACTACGGTGTCGCCATGACGGGGGCTGTGCTCAACGCGCTCAATACCAGGCTTGACGCGGCGATCCTCGCTTTCACGCTCGATCACGCGCAAACCAAGGTGCTGATCACGGATCGCGAGTATGCGAAGGTCATCAAGGACGCGCTAGGGCTCGCCAAGGTGAGGCCGCGGGTGATCGATTACGACGATCCGGAATATTCCGGCCCCGGCGAGCGGCTGGGCGACACCGAATACGAGGAGTTTCTTCAACAGGGCGACCCGGACTTCCCCTGGGCGATGCCGGCTGACGAGTGGGACGCCATTGCGCTCAACTACACCTCCGGCACCACCGGCGATCCCAAGGGCGTGGTCTATCACCATCGCGGCGCCTGCCTGCTGGCGATGGGCAACGTGCTCACCTGCGCCATGGGCCGGCATCCGGTCTATCTGTGGACGCTGCCGATGTTCCACTGCAACGGCTGGTGCTTTCCGTGGACGGTCTCGATCGTCGCCGGCGTCCATGTCTGCCTGCGCCAGGTGCGCGCCGCCCCGATCTATGACGCCATCGCGCGTCACCAGGTGACGCATCTGTGCGGCGCCCCCATCGTCATGTCGACGCTCCTCAACGCGGCGGTGCACGAGAAGAAGCCGTTGCCCCACACGGTCGAGTTCGTCACCGCCGCGGCGCCGCCGCCGGAAGCCGTGCTCGCCGCCATGCGCGCGGCCGGGTTCAACGTGACCCATGTGTACGGTCTCACCGAGACCTATGGCCCCGCGAGCGTCAACGAATGGCACCGCGAGTGGGACGCCCTGCCGGCTTCCGAACAGGCCGCCAGAAAAGCGCGCCAGGGCGTGCGCTACCCGGTGCTGCAGGGCCTCGACGTCCTCGATCCCGACACCATGCGGCCGGTCGCCCGCGACGGCGAGACGATCGGCGAAGTGATGTTCCGCGGCAATGTGGTGATGCGGGGCTATCTCAAGAACAAGGCCACGACCGAAAAGGCCTTCGCGGGCGGCTGGTTCCACTCCGGCGACCTCGGCGTCGTGCATCCGGACGGCTACATCCAGCTCAAAGACCGCTCCAAGGACATCATCATTTCGGGTGGCGAGAACATCTCCTCCATTGAGGTCGAGGATGCGCTGTACCGGCACCCCGCCGTGCAGGCCGCTGCCGTGGTCGCGAAGCCCGACGACAAGTGGGGCGAGACACCCTGCGCCTTCATCGAGCTGAAGCCGGGCACGACCGCGACCGCGGAGGAACTGATCGCGTGGTGCCGCAAGCACCTCGCCGGCTACAAATGCCCACGTTACGTCGTGTTCAGGGAATTGCCGAAGACGTCGACCGGGAAGATTCAGAAGTTCATACTGCGGGAGATGGCGAAGAACGGATGAGGCCAAGCACAAGGGACGTTGTTCGTGGGCGTTATACTTATCTTCAAAAACAAGTATAACCGCGCGCTCATCCGGCGTAGCGCCCGTCCTTCGGCGCTGCGATAATGGACGCACGACGGTGCCCCAGCAGGACTAAATGCCATGTATGAAAATCTGCTCGCCCACGTCCCGACCGATCTGTGGATCGGCGGCAAGTGGCGCAAGGCCTGCGATGACGCGCGCTTCGACGTCATCGACCCGGCGACCGAGAACGTCATCACCTCGGTGGCGAGCGCCGGCGTCGCGGATGCCAAGAGCGCCGTCGACGCGGCGCAGAATGCCTTCGAAGGCTGGGCCGGACGCAAGCCGCGCGAGCGCGCCGAGGTTCTGCGCAAGGCCTATGAGGTCATCATGGGTGAAGCGGAGCGCCTCGCCAAGCTGATCACGCTCGAAAATGGCAAGGCGCTCTCGGACTCCCGCGGCGAAGTCGCCTATGCGGCGGAGTTCTTCCGCTGGTATGCCGAAGAGGCGGTGCGCAATATCGGCGAAGTCTCGCGCGCGCCGTCGTCGGACGCCCGCATCTTCGTGCATCACCGGCCGGCCGGGGTCGCGGTGCTGGTGACGCCATGGAATTTCCCTGCCGCTATGGCGACGCGCAAGATCGGACCGGCGCTCGCGGCCGGTTGCCCGGTGGTGCTCAAGCCGGCCTCCGAGACGCCGCTCACGATGCTCGCCCTGATGCCCCTGCTCGAGGAAGCCGGCGTGCCGGCCGGCGTCGTCAACGTCATTCCGTCGCGCCGCTCCGGCGCGGTGGTATCCGCGATGCTGCACGATCCGCGGGTGCGGGTGGTGTCATTCACGGGGTCGACCGAAGTCGGCCGCAAGCTCCTGCACGAGGCTGCCGACAACGTGGTGAAGCCCGCCATGGAGCTCGGCGGCAATGCGCCCTTCATCGTGTTCGAGGATGCCGACATCGATGCCGCCATCGAGGGCGCAATGATCGCCAAGATGCGCAATATGGGCGAGGCCTGCACGGCCGCGAACCGGTTTTACGTGCAGGAAAGGGTCCATGATGAATTCGCCCGCAAGCTCACCGAGAAGATGGCCGCCCTCAAGATGGGCAACGGCCTCACGGACGGCGTTGCGCTGGGGCCGCTCGTCAACGCCGAGGGCCGCGACAAGGTCAAGGCGCTGGTCGAGGACGCGGTGAAAAAGGGCGCCAAGGTGCTCGCCGGCGGCGAGGCGCCGGAGGGCAAGGGCTATTTCTATCCCGCCACGGTGCTCACCGGCGTGCCCGACGGCGCCGCCATGCTGAACGAGGAGATTTTCGGGCCGGTGGCGGCGATCCAGATATTCCGGTCCGAGGACGAAGTGATCCGGCGGGCAAACGACACCGAGTATGGCCTCGTCGCATATCTCTATACCAAAGACCTCGGCCGCGGCATGCGAGTGTCGGAAAAGCTCGATTACGGCATGATCGGGCTTAACCGCGGGCTCGTGTCCGATCCGGCCGCACCGTTCGGCGGCACCAAGCAAAGCGGCATCGGCCGGGAGGGTGCCCATGAGGGGATGATGGAGTTTCTCGAAACACAATACGTATCGATGAGCTGGTAAACAGATGTCAGATGACAGATGACAGAGATCAGATAAGTGATCTGTCGTCCGACATCTGTCATCTGAAGGGGACCGCGCGGATGGAAATCCTGATGCCGCAGCTCGGCGAGACCGTGGCGGAAGGCAAGATTACCACTTGGTTCAAAGCGATCGGAGATGCCGTCAGGCCTGGCGACAATCTGTTCGAGATCGAGACCGACAAGGTATCTATGGAGGTTCCTGCGACCACGGCGGGCGTGCTTGCGGAAATTCGCGTCGAAGCCGGCGAAGTGGCGCCGGTGGGTGCGGTCGTCGCCGTCCTTTCCGGAGCGGCGGGGGCGACGACGGCTCCGGCGTCGAAATCAGTCGGGCCCGTTCCGCCACTCTCGCCCGGCTTGCCTCGCACGCCGATTGTGTTGCCGACGCACCCCTCACCCGCACATACGGCGCCGCCCACGCCTCCCATCATGCTCGATCCTTTCCGTGAGGTCCGCACGCCCGAGCGCAACTTCGGACCTGCGAAGCTTCCGAGCGGCGTGGTCGTCACCCCGCTGGCTCGCCGGCTCGCCGGCGAAGCAGGCATTGACGTCGGCCGCATCGTGCCGTCCGGCCCCCATGGGCGCATCGTCGCCCGTGATGTGGAAACGGCGGTCGCGGCCCGCGCCGGCGGCCTTGCCCGCAGCCCCGCGGCGCCATCGCCCGATCGCATCAAGGCCCTCTACGAGCCGGGCAGCTACCAGGAAGTTCCGCTCGACAGTATGCGGCGAACCATTGCGGCGCGGCTGATCGAGGCCAAGCAGACAATTCCGCACTTCTACCTCTCGGCGGATGTCGCGATGGAGCGACTCAATGCGGTGCGGGAGGAAGCGAACGCCGCCGTGTTGCCGGATGAAGGTGGCAAGCCGACATTGCGGCTTTCGATCAACGATTTCATCATCAAGGCGCTGGCGCTGGCGCTGGCGCGGGTGCCGGCGGCAAACGCCGTGTGGGCGGAGGATCGCATCCTCCGGTTCCGGCGTTCCGACGTCGGCGTCGCGGTGGCGATCGAGGGCGGTCTCGTGACGCCGGTCATCCGCGGGGCGGAAAAGAAATCGCTGCTCGCTATTTCGGCCGAGATGAAGGATCTATCCGCCCGCGCCCGCCTCCGTAAGCTCAAGCCCGCCGAGATTGCGGGCGGCGTCACGGCGATTTCCAATCTCGGCATGCATGGCGTGCGGGAATTCGCGGCCATCATCAATCCGCCTCACGCGACAATTCTCGCGGTCGGGGCCGCCGCACGACGGCCGGCGGAGACCGCGGACGGCGGCGTCCGTTTCCTCAGCCAGATGACGGTAACGCTGTCATGCGATCACCGCGTCATCGACGGCGCCCTCGGCGCCGAGTTGCTCGCCGCCTTCCGGCATTTCATCGAGCATCCGGTCGGATTGATGATCTGAGGGCGACCGCGCACGGTTCTTGCTTGATCTTTCCACATGTTCGTCTCGCGTGATGAGGAGGAGTAGTATGGCTGACAACAGGCCAGATGTTTTGCTGGTTGGACCATCAAAGCCCCTCTTGGCAAAGGGCCTGGAGCTGGCGTTCACCGTCCATCGGCTGATCGAAGCCAAAGACCGCGAGTCCTTCCTGTCCGGTATCGCCGATCGCATACGGGCCTTTGCCGTCACCTATTCCAACCAGAAGATCGATGCGGCGTTCATGCAGCGGTTCCCCAGGCTCGAGATCGTGTCGAGCTTCGGCGTCGGCTATGACCACGTGGATGCCAAATGGGCGGGCGCGCACGGCATCTTGGTTACCAACACGCCGGATGTGCTCAACGAGGAGGTCGCCGACACCGCGCTCGGGCTGTTGTTGTGCACGGTGCGCGAGTTCCCTCAAGCCGAGCGCTATCTGCGCGCCGGCAAGTGGGAGCGTGGGCCGTATCCGCTGACCCCGGCGACCTTGCGCGACCGCACCGTCGGTATAGTCGGCATGGGGCGAATCGGGCAGGCGATTGCACGGCGGCTGGACGCCTTCAGGGTTCCGGTGGTCTATCATGCGCGCCGGCCCAGCGCCGGCGTCGGATACAGGCACTATCCTGGTCTTATCGACATGGCGCGTGATGCGGACGTGCTGATGGTCATCGTGCCGGGCGGCGCCGAGACCCGCAATCTCATCGGCGCCGACGTGCTCGAAGCTCTCGGCCCGAAGGGCATTTTGATCAACGTTGCCCGCGGTTCCGTCGTCGACGAGCCGGCGTTGATCGCCGCCTTGCGCGAGAAGAAGATTTTCGCCGCAGGGCTCGACGTGTTCGTTAGCGAACCGACGGTTCCTGCGGAACTGATGGAAATGGAAAATGTGGTCCTGTTCCCGCATCTGGGGTCGGCGTCGACTTACACGCGTGCCGCGATGGATCAGCTCGTTGTGGATAATCTCGTCTCCTGGGCGTCCGGCAAAGGGCCGGTCACGCCGGTTCCGGAAACGCCGTCGAAAAAATAACGCATTTGCGGATTTCTTCACCAGAGCGATCGATTGGAGCGGGGGAGGCCCGCGCCATTGTCATCGGTCTGGCGCATTTGCATGGAGATACCTCGAAATGCCCTGTCGCCAACGCACGCTTCATACCCTCCTCGCCCTTGCGGCCGTCGCCTGGGCATCGCAAGCCTCCGCCCAGCGCGCGATAACGTCGAACGAAACGTTCAAGACCATGATCGGCAAGTGGGAGATTTCCACTGCCGAGCGCGACCGCAGCTGCCACTTGACCTTCAAGGCCGATCCGAGCGGCGCATTGTTCAAGCTCGACGTCGACAAGGCCTGTGGGGCGCAGATGCCGGAATTGAAGGAGGTTATCGGCTGGACGATCGGTGGCCTCGATCTCGTCAAGCTGATGGACGGCAAAGGCAAGCCGGTGTTGGAATTCTCCGAAGTCGAGAGCGGCATTTTCGAAGCCCAGCGGCCCGGCGAAGGCATCTTCTTCATGCAGAATGCGGCGTCCGCCGCCGCCGTGAACGTCCCGCCTGACCAGATGGCGGGGGATTGGAGCGTGGTGCGCGGCTCCGGCAAGACCGTGTGCACCATTACGCTGACCAACGCGGCTGCCGGCGACGACGCCTTTGCGCTGAGGCTCAAGCCGGGCTGCGAATCGTTCGTGACGGGCTTCGGGCCCGCAGCCTGGTATCTCGATCGCGGCGAACTGGTGCTGCGATCGAAAGCCGGACGCTTCTGGCGCTTCGAGGCCAACGATCCGACCAATTGGCAGCGGGTCCCCGAAGGCCGCGAACCGATCAATCTGGTGCGGCAATAGCCGAGGCCAACAAAATAATTCGTCACGGGTTTGCGCAAACGGGAGGCGCGGGCAGGGCGGATTAGCGTTAGCGTCATCGGCCACTTGCCGACCGCAACGGCGAGTTACGCCGGAGCCTGCCATCGGGCCGCGCTTCGCGCGGACCCGTTGGGCCAACCCCCATTACGTCAGGACGGACCAACTCACGACGACAGTCGGCGCGCGGTTCCTGGACCGCAAACTGACCGTAGCGGTCCGTTCGCAAGCCGTTGCGGCCAAACCATTGAGCAAAATTCTGATCAGCAATGGCGAGCCGATGCTTCCGCCCACCGGCCGCGTACAATCTGGTGAACCTATATGGCGAATACGCATTCAACCCGGATGTGAGGGCGGGTTTCTCGATCGAGAACCTGCCCGTCAGTTTTCAGTTGCGATGAGGAATCACCGGCATTCGCCAGCTCAGCAGAGGAGAACACCATGTTCATCGCCATGAATCGCTTCAAGGTAAAAAGCGGCTCCGAGGAAGCCTTCGAGAAGGTTTGGCTCAGCCGCGAAACCTATCTCGACGGCATGCCCGGCTTTGTGGAATTTCACCTGCTCAAGGGGCCGGATGCAGAGCACTACACGCTTTATTCGTCGCACACCGTTTGGGAGAGCAAAGCGGCATTCCAGGCGTGGACGACGTCCGAGGAGTTCCGAAAGGCGCACGCTCGCGCTGGAAACGATACAACCGGCTCGCTCTATCTGGAACATCCAAAGTTTGAGGGCTTCGAAGTTCGACAAACCGTACGTCGGCGCGAAGCCGCGGTAGCCTGAGTGGCTCCCATAGGTGCTCTGGTCCGTCTGGCCGTTGCTGAGTTGTATCAGCTGCGGTCACAGCAGGCTTGCGGCTTGGACGTCCCGGACCATTGCGACCACGTCGTGGCCGAATGGTGCCAACCTGCAGACGACGGCGCGCCCCACATGGCCGGTGGCTCCTGTGACGAGGATCATTGTGCCGCTCACGTTCCTGCCTTGACTCACACATATCTCAGCGGTTATGCGTCAATCAATAGCCCGTAGGTTATCGATTCGAAAATGCAGAACGCTCACGATGTGCTCTTCAGAACGCTCGCCGATCCGACTCGGCGGGCTATCTTCGAACGACTGTGCCGCGAAGGAGAGCAGACGGTCGGGGCCCTGACGGCTCGGGCCGGGGTCTCGCAACCGGCCGTCTCAAAGCATCTTGGGGTCCTGAAGCAGGCCGGGCTGGTGCGCGACCGCCACGAAGGTCGCCAGACGCACTATAGCGCGCAGCTCGGCGCCTTGGCCCCGCTGAAGCGGCTCGAAGGAAGGAAAAGGAGGAGACTCTCCCTCTCAGCTGATAGATGCGAGAGTCAAGGAGCTGAGTGATTGGCGGGGCGATACGCTCGCTCGGGTCCGAATTCTCATCAAGCAGGCCGACCCCGAAGTGGTCGAGGAGTGGAAATGGAGAGGGGTTCCGGTGTGGTCGCACGCCGGAATGATCTGCACCGGTGAGACGTACAAGAATGTCGTGAAGATGACCTTCGCCAGAGGCGCCTCGTTGGAGGATCCTTCAGCCCTCTTCAACTCCAGCCTCGAAGGCAACACCAGGCGTGCCATCGATTTCCATGAGGGCGACAAGATTGATGAAAAGGCGTTGAAGGCGCTCATTCGCGCCGCCGTGGCACTGAACACGTCGGTGCGAGCTACCGCTCGCCCCGTCCGCTCCCAGAAGAGACCAAAGAGCGCTTGAGGAGCGTCTCAAAAGGATGGACCAATGAGCAAACCCACGACCGAAACGCGCTCCATCGTTGTCGAACGGGAGATACCTTATCCGCCGGAAAAGATCTGGCGCGCGCTCACGCAACCACACCTGATCGAGGAGTGGTTCATGAAGAACGATTTCAGGCCAGTCGTGGACCACCGTTTCAATCTTCGCGCAGACTGGGGCGCTGTCGACTGTCAGGTCCTGGCAGTCGAGCCGAACAAAACGCTGTCTTACACGTGGGGTGCCTATGGTCTCGAGAGTGTCGTCACTTGGACTCTCACCCCAACGAGCACGGGGACCCACCTGCGCATGGAGCAGTCGGGCTTCCGGCCGGATCAGCAGCAGGCCTACCAGGGCGCCCAGTACGGGTGGCAGCAGTTCTTTGCAAACCTGGAGCAGGTCCTGGCGCGGATAGATTGAAGCTCCTCGGAACGAGACCCATGTCTTCACGAGCGCAATGAGCCCGCTACGGCGGAATCACATCAGTCCCAACCCCTTCAGGCTCGCATGCCCGTTCCGGCCGACGATGATATGATCGTGTACCGCGACCCCGAGCGGCTTTGCGACCTCCGCGATCTGCCGCGTCATCTCGACGTCGGCGCGCGACGGTGTCGGATCGCCGGAGGGATGATTGTGCACCAGAATGACGGCGGTTGCGGACAGTTCCAATGCGCGTTTGACCACTTCGCGCGGATAGACCGGCGTATGGTCGACAGTGCCGACCTGCTGGACCTCGTCGACGATGAGCTGGTTGCGTTTGTCGAGAAACAGGATGCGAAATTGCTCCCGCTCGGCAAACGCCATCGCGGTGCGGCAATAGTCGAGCACCGCCGTCCACGACGACAGCACGTGACGGCGTTTCACCTCGCCGCGGGCGAGCCTGAGGGCGGCGGCCTCGACCACCTTGAGTTCCGTAATGGCGGCATCGCCGAGCCCGTCCACCTCGGCAAGACGCGGCCATGGCGCTGCGATCACCTCGCCGAACGAGCCGAATCTCGCGATGAGCGACTTCGCCAGCGGCTTGACGTCCCGCCGGGGCAGCGCGCGAAACAACACCAGCTCGAGAAGCTCATAGTCGGAGACTGCATCGCTGCCGGCCTCGCGAAAACGCTCGCGCAGGCGCTCCCGATGACCGTGATAGTGCGGCGGCGCTTCGGCGACGCCCGCCTCCCGACCACTCCGATTTTCCGCCATGAACGCCCCGCCGCACGTCCTTGTCCCCACACAGCATGGGGACATTTCCGCCCGGCATGCAACTGCTACCTTTACGGCCCGCGTTAGGGGGAGGGATCAGGAGATCTTATACGGCGGCCGGTCGAACCCCTTCGGCGACAACGTGAAGATTTCGACGCCCGAATCGATGACCCCGACCGTGTGTTCGAACTGTGCCGAGAGCGAGCGGTCGCGGGTCACTGCCGTCCAACCGTCGGACAACACCTTCACGTGGGGACGGCCGAGATTGATCATGGGCTCGACCGTGAACAGCATGCCGGGCCGAAATACCGTGCCCTCGCCGCGGCGCCCGACATGTACGATATTGGGCTCGTCGTGGAACAGCCGGCCGAGCCCGTGACCGCAGAAATCGCGGACGACGCTCATGTGCTGGGCTTCCACGAAGGTCTGGATGGCGGCGCCGATGTCGCCGGTGGTGCCGCCGGGCCGGATCGTCGCAATCCCGCGCATCATGGCCTCGTAGGTGACGTCGATCAACCGCTCTGCCCGGCGCGGGATTTCGCCGATCGGGTACATGCGGCTCGAATCGCCGTGCCAGCCGTCCACGATCAGGGTCACGTCCACGTTGACGATATCGCCGTCCCGCAACGGCTTGTCGTTCGGAATGCCGTGACAGACCACGTGGTTGATCGACGTGCAGGTGGATTTGGCGTAGCCCCGATACATCAACGTCGCCGGCATGGCCCCATGATCCATGGCGAATTCGAACGCCAGCCGGTCGATATGCTCGGTCGTGATCCCGGAGCTGATCTCCGGCACCAGCATGTCCAGGCATTCGGCCACGAGCCGACCCGCCTTGCGCATGCTGGCGAACGCCTCCGGCCCATGAAGCTTGATGTGACCGGTCTTGCGCAACGGCGCGGTCGCGGCATCAACGTAATTCATCGTCATTCCTAGTTGAGCGGAGGCCCGAAACCATCGCCGAATGTAAGCGGTCGCGGCAGTGACGCAAGTCGGAAAACCTGCCGCTTGGGGATTTGACTATAAACGGCGCCGCAAAATTCCTGTCCCCGCTTGCGGGGATACATCGCCGCTTCTCCCCGGGGCGAAACGGCGCGCGGCCGGTGCACCGGCATTTTGGCAAAACGAAATACCCCTAAAAAAGCACACAAATTCAAGTACTCCCAGCCTCCCTCCGGGGAGGTCGCGAAAAAGCAACTCGGAGGGGCCCGGTCACACCGCCGGATAGTCGAGGGACAAAACGGTTCTCTATCATCAGCTCCCTCACCCCAACACCGGGACCGCACCGGCCACGGCGATCTCGGTCGGCGATATCGCGCAGCGATACGCGATCGCTTCGACGCCCCCCGACCGGGCCCGGTCGAAGGCAACCCCGTAGTTCGGGTCGATGTCGCGCGCCAGCGCGAGCCGGTCAGCCGAGCCAATCTGTACGAGAAACATCATCACAGCCCGGTGGCCCTGCGCGGCAACAGCGAAAAGTTCTTCGAGATGCTTGGCGCCGCGCGCTGTCACCGAGTCGGGGAACTCCGCCAGACCCCTGGCGCGCATCAGGTGGACGTTTTTTACCTCCACGAAGCAGGGCTGCTTGCCCTCTTGTTCCAGCAGCAAGTCGATCCGCGAATTGCGGCCGTATTTCACCTCGCGGCGCAAGGAGCTATAGCCCGACAGTTCCCGGATCGCGCCGGCCGCGATCGCCGCCGCCACCAGCGCATTCGGATGGCCGGTATTGACCCCGACAAATTCCATGCCGGAGCCAAAATCGACTTCCGCCAGCTCCCACGAATAGGTGAGCTTGCGCGCCGGGTTGTCGGATTTGGAGAGCCACACCTTTGTGCCGGGGGCGGCAAGCCCCGTCATGGCCCCCGGATTGGCGACATGGACCGTGGTCTCTTCGCCGTCCGCAAGCACGACGTCGGCGAGGAAACGCTTGTAACGGCGCAGCAGGGTCGCGGGAATGAGCGGCGAGGGAAAGCGCATGGCCTATCGGATCACGCCGCCAAGCTCGTCCTCGATATGAATGCGGATGATCTCTTCGAACGATCGCTCCGTCACAAATCCAAGCGCGCGCGCACGCGCCGCATCGAACCGATGGGGCCAGCCGTCGACGATGCGAATGACCAGCGGATCCGGCTCGCGGCGAATGCGGGCCGCGACCTTGTCGCCGGCGATCCGCCGTAATGCTGCGATCTGCTCCGCGACCGTGCACGACACGCCCGGCATGGTGAGGTTGACGCGCGCGCCAAGCCGTTCCGGCGCAAGGGAGGCGGCGTGGATGAGAAAGCCCACCGCAGCGCGGGGCGACGCGTGGGTGTGCAGGATTTTTTCATCCACGGGCAGCACCGCTTCGTGGCCGGCCAGGGGCTCGCGGATGATGCTGGAAAAAAAGCCGGACGCGGCCTTGTTGGGCTTGCCGGGGCGCACGCAGATGGCGGGCAGCCGCAGCCCGACGCCGTGGAGAAAACCGCGGCGGGTATAATCGGCAAGCAGCAGTTCACAGATCGCTTTCTGGGTGCCGTAGGAGGTGTGCGGCGTGAGATGGAATTCATCGCCGATGATGTCCGCAAACGGCCCGCCGAAGGCCGCGCAGGAAGACGTGAAGATCAGCTGCGGGCGATAGTTGCCGCCGGCGCGGCGGATCGCCTCAAGCAGCGCCCGCATGCCGTCGAGGTTGCCATGATAGCCTTTGTCAAAATCGAGCTCGGCCTCCGCCGACACGATGCCCGCGGTGTGAAAGATCACATCCGGCCTGCCGGCGACAAGCGCTTCGGCGACGCCTCCCGACGCCAGGTCCCGCGTTACGATCTCGACGGCGGCGGCTACCCCGGGCGGCGGGTGGGCGGTGAAGACATCCGCCAACGTGAGCTTCTCAATCGCGCGGCCGTGCAGGGCGCCGTCGTTCGCCAGCCGCTCGGTCAATTTGCGGCCGATCATGCCGGCCGCGCCGGTGACGAGGATATGCATGGCGCATCAGACCTTCGACAGCTCGGAGGTCGACGGCGCGAACATCTCGTCCACATCGAGCTTGCGCGCCGAAAGGCCCTGCGCGAAGGAATAGCGCGTCAGCGTTTCCAGCACATGGCGGTTCGCTGCGACGCCGTAGCTCCAATAATCCTCTCCCATCGTCGCGCGCAGGCGGTCATATTCGGCGACGCTCCATGGCAGGGACGTGGCGAGATGGCCGATCTGGCCGAGCTCCCTCATGCAAAGCTCTTTGGCCTTGAGAAAGGCCTTATAGACGCTGACCGCAAGCCAGGGGTGACGTTCCACCAGGGAGCGGCGAATGCCCACGGCATGCATGACCGGGAAGATGCGGGTCTTGCGGAAATAGGCCTCCTCGACGGCCGGATAGTCCGCAAACATGCGGCCGACATGGGGCGCTCCATCGAGAAGACATGACGGCGCCCGCGCGCTCAAGAGGGCGTCAATCTCGCCCTTGGCCAGCATGTCGGACAGGGTGCGGTGCTCCGGAACAGCCGCATAGTCCACATCGGCCGGAAGTTTGATCTTCGTGCGCTCCTCGCGGCCCGGCTCTTCGAGGCCGCCGCGCCGCCACCTGATGTCGCTCGGCTTGACGCCGTATTCGTCCTCGAAAATGCCCCTGATCCAGACATTCGCCGTCATCTGGTATTCGGGCAGTCCGACCGTCCGGCCCTTGAGATCCTGCGGGCCCTTGATGCCGCGATCAGTGCGGATATAGATCCCGCTGTGGCGGAACAGCCGCGACACGAAGGCCGGGATGGCGACGTAATGCGCTTCTCCGCGCGCCGTCGTCATCATGTAGCTGCTCATCGAAATTTCGCTGATGTCGAATTCGTTGAACTTGAAGGCGCGGTGAAACGACTCCTCAGGCTCGAGCGCCACGGCGGTCACGTCGCAACCCTCGATCTTGGCGCGGCCATCGAAGATCGCGCGCGTGCGATCGTAGTCGCACACCGCAAGGCTCAATTGTACCGTCATGACGCCCTCCCGCCCCCACCCTACCTTTCCCCGCAAGTGGAGGAGGGTAGGGCGGGGGCATGTTGTGTCGTGCCGTCGCGCGCGAGTCAAACCCGTGGCGCCTCTGCTCCCTCACCCTCCGCTCGCTTCGCTCGCTCGACCTCTCCCCGCTCGCGGGGAGAGGTAAAGACACCGCCTCGTCAATTCCATCCCAATCCGAACGTGATCTCGTTGCATTGACCGTCCGATCCGCATGGTGATAGGAAACTTGAAGACATCTAAAGCCGCATAAAGCTGCATTTCGCCGTCCGAGTTCTTATATGAAGCTGCCCGCATTCGACTATGCGTGCCCGGCGACCCTTGCGGAGGCGGTGGCGCTGCTGGGGTCGCGGGACGAAGCCAAGGCGCTCGCCGGCGGCCAGAGCCTCGTTCCCATGATGGCGTTTCGGATCGCCTCGCCGTCGCTGCTGGTCGATCTGCGCAAGCTTGCCGATCTGCGGCAAATCACGATCGACGCGAGCGGCGTGCGGCTCGGCGCCATGGTGCGCTGGCGCGATATCGAGGACGATGGGCGGCTCAACGCCGCCCATCCGCTGCTCAAGGCCGCGGTCGCCCATGTGGCGCATTACCAGATCCGCAATCGCGGCACCGTCGGCGGCAGCGTCGCGCACGCCGATCCGGCCGCCGAAATGCCCGGCATCGCGGTGACATGCGATGCCGAGATCGCGGTCATAGGCGGCGCCGGGCCGCGGGTGATCCGCGCCGACGATTTCTTCATCGCGCCGCTCACCACGGCGCTCGCGGCGGACGAAATCATTACCGAAATCCGCCTGCCGGCGTGGCCGGCCCAACGGCGCTGGGGTTTTCGTGAATTCTCGCGACGGCGCGGCGACTTCGCCATGGCGGCGGCGGCGGTGTTCTTCGATGTGGACGACGCCGGGAAGGCCCACAATACCCACATCGGCGCCATCGGGATCGGCGACCGTCCGGTGCGGCTCGCAGGCGCCGAGGCGGAGGTCCACGGCAAGGTCGTCGATGTCGCCGTGAGCGAGCGCGCGGGACGAGCCGCTTCGGCCGGTGTCAACCCGCAGAGCGATATTCACGCGAGCGGCGCCTATCGCAAGTCGCTGGTCGGCACCATGGTTGAGCGTGCGCTGCAAAGCGCGGCAGGATTGCCATGCCGGTAAGCTTCGAAGTCAACGGAAAGCGTGTGACCGTCGAGGTCGAGCCGCGCATGACGCTGGTCGACTGCCTGCGCCACCAATTGCGGCTCACCGGGACCCATGTGGGCTGCGAGCACGGCGTGTGCGGCGCCTGCACGATCCTGCTCGATGGAGAAGCGGTGCGGGCCTGTCTGATTCTCGCCGTGCAGGCTGAAGGCTGCAAAGTGGTCACCATCGAGGGCCTCTCCAACGACGAGGCTTTGACGCCCTTGCAGGCCTCGTTCCGGCGGCATCATGCGGTGCAATGCGGCTTCTGCACGCCCGGCATGATCACCACCGCGCACGCGCTGCTGACGGCGGAGCCCGACTGCGACGCCGATCGCGTCCGCGAGGTGCTGTCGGGCAACATCTGCCGGTGCACGGGCTATATCTCGATCGTCGAAGCCGTGCTCGATGCCCGCAGCGCCTACCGGGCGCCCGAATCGCAATCATGAAGAATTCCTATGTCGGCAGCGCAGTCGAACGGCGGGAGGATTTGCGGTTCGTGCGCGGCCGCGGGCAGTATGTCGACGATCTCGCCCCGGATGGACTACTCCATGCGGTGATCCTGCGCAGCTCCGTCGCCCACGGCCGCATCAGATCGATCGACGCCGCGGCGGCCCTCAGGATCGTGGGCGTCCATGCGGTCATCACCGCGCGGGACATGCCGGGCGGCCCGCCCCGCATCGCAATGCGATTGCAGCCGCTGCCGGAATTCAAGCCGTTCGAGCAGAGCGTCATTGCGGACGCAGAAGTCCGCTATGTGGGAGAACCGATCGCGGTTTTGCTGGCGACCAGCATCGCGGTCGGGGAAGACGCGCTGGACCCGCATCGTGGTGGACATCGAACCGCTCCCGGCCGTCAGCGACTGCGAAACCTCCGCCAAAGGCGACCGGCTGCTGTTTCCGGAACAGGGCACCAACTGCGCCATGACATTCACGGCGGAGTGCGGCGATGCCGATGCGGCTTTCGCAATCGCCCCTTACGTGCGACGGGAGAAATTCCGCACCGGCCGGCACTACGGCCTCACCATGGAGCCGCGCGGCGTGATGGCCGAATGGGACGCCGCAACAGGCCGGCTGACGGTGTCAGGGGCCGCCAAGGTGCCGTTCTTCAACCGGCGGATTCTCGGCAAGCTGATGGGCCTGCCGGAAGATGCCATCGCGATGGTGGAGAACGACGTCGGCGGCGGCTTCGGGGCGCGCGGCGAGTTCTACCCCGAGGATTTTCTCATCCCGTTCGCGGCGCGTCACGTCGGGCGGCCGGTGAAGTGGATCGAGGATCGGCGCGAAAACCTGATGGCCATGAACCACGCGCGGCAGGCGCAAGTCGATGTCGAAATCGCCTGCACGCGCGACGGCACGATGCTGGCATTGCGCGGCCACGCCGATGTGGACATGGGCGCCTACATGCGCACCAACGGCGCGGTCGCGGCCCGCAACATCGCACAGTTCATGGCCGGGCCATATCGGATCGAGAACATCAAGCTTAAGTCCTCGCTGTGGATGACGAACAAGACGCCGGTCGGCACCTATCGGGACCGGGCCGCTTCGAAACGGATTTTTTCCGCGAACGCCTATTGGACATGGTCGCGACGGACCTCGGCATCGATCGTGTCGAACTCCGTCGCCGCAATCTCATCCCGGCGTCCGACATGCCATACCGGATCGCGACCATCACGCCGTTCGAGTCCAGTGACGAGATCGACAGCGGCGATTATCGCCTCGCCCTCGACCGCTGCCTTGAGGAATTCGGCTGGGCCGATAAGGCAAAGCTCCAGGGCAAGTTGATCGGCGGCCGCTATCACGGCCTCGCGGTCGGTTGTTTCATCGAAGGCGGCGCGGCCGGCCCCAAGGAGACGGCGCGGCTGGAAATCAACCCGGACGGATCGGTTGCGGTTTTCGTCGGTTCGTCGGCGGTCGGCCAAGGCGTCGAAACCGTGTTCGCCCAGATCGCGGCGGATGCGCTGGAAATCCCCATGGATCGCGTCAGCGGCGTCCATCACGGCTCGACCGCCTACGTCAGCGACGGCTACGGCGCCTACCATTCGCGGTCAGTCGTGATGGGGGGATCGGCGCTGCTCGATGCAACGAAAAATCTTTGCGACCTCATCCGCGCCACGGCAGCGAAGCGGTTCGGCTGCCCGCCGTCCGACATCAAAGTGAGCGCGGACCGGATCGCCGGGCCCGGAGAGATTTCGGCGTGCTTTGCGGACTTCGCCGGCCTTACGGCCGAAGGCATCTTCCTCAACAAGAAACACACCTACACCTACGGGACCCATGCGGCCCATGTCACGGTCGATGCCAAGATCGGCCAGGTCGAGATCGTCGATTACATGACGGTTGTGGATTGCGGCCGCATCATCAATCCCATGACGGTACGCGGCCAGGTGATCGGCTCGCTGGTGCAGGGGCTCGGCGGCGCCTTGCTGGAGGACCTGCGGTATGACGAGGACGGTCAGTTCTTGACCGGCTCGCTTGCCGACTACCTGGTGCCGACCGCAGGCGATTTTCCTCACCTGCGCGCGATCGTGACCGATGCATTCCCGTCCCCGATCAATCCGCTCGGCGCCAAGGGCGCCGGCGAAGGCGGGATCATCTCCGCCGGGGGCGTCGTGGCGAATGCAGTGGCGAATGCGCTCAGCGCATTCGGGGTCGAGCCGCGCGAACTGCCGCTCACTCCGCAGCGTGTCTGGGAAATGGTAGAGGCTGGGCGGGCGGCGTGCTGACGAAGGCACTCACGCCTCGGCCTCGGCGTGCCGCCGCTGCGGATCCCACGGGAACCGGCGTCGTGCATGGGGAGGGCGAGGCCGCAGTTCGTCGAGCGGGAGACGCCGTGAACCCGGGGCAAGTTGATGAACCCGTGCATAGAGCTCCAAGGTAAGTTCTTGCCGGTCCGCCCTGGACGCGAGTTCGGTGAAAGGCACCACGGCGCCCACGTGCACCGCGACGGTCGCGCCTATGAAGCTTCGCAATTCGGAAACCATCAGCGCCAGCCGGGCGGTCACGCTGTAACGGCTCACAAGATGAAAGAGCGGGCTGTTCTGGCCCTCGAAATAAACCGGAAGCACGGCCGCCTGCGCCTGCTGGATCAGCCGGGCGGTGAAAGTCCCCCAGGGCAGTTCCTCGGCTTTGCCCGCGGGATGTTCTGCGGTTGCCACCCCGCCCGCCGGGAACACCACGATCGTTACGCCGTTGCGCAACAGGCGCCGCGCTGCGTTGCGGGATTCTACGTTTGTCTTGATCGCGTCCCGGTTCTCGGAGAAATCGATAGGGAGCGCCAAGTGGCGAATCTCCGGAACCTTCAGGAAGGCGCTGTGGACGAGAATGCGAAAGGGACGGCCGAGTTGTTCGGCGAGGGCCAATATCGCAATTCCGTCGCCGATGCCGAACGGGTGATTGGCGATGATCACCAGCGGCATTTCGGGCGGCACGGCGACCGGCCAGGGACCGGCATTGGAGTTGCTGGTGTTGATGTCGAGCTTGGTCCCGATCATATCGATGAGTTCGCTCATCATGCGCGGGCTTTTGCCGGCAACCTTCGTTCGCCAGGCGTGATAGATCGGCAACAATCGGCGTCGCCCCGAAAGATCCTCGATGGCTCGCATCGCCCCGCGTTTCCACCACGGGTCTTGCGGCGATGCGTAGGTCAGAATCTTGGATTCCATAGCCATTCTGTGTCGGCGGAGCGCCATGACAGGCCGCTGCTTCTGCTACGCCCGGGACTTTCGCGCGCAAGCGCACGACGAAATCGCAGGGCGTATCGATTCGATCGGGGATGGAGCGCGCATCGGGCGGATTAGTCATATCGAGTCGGAGGGCGGCAACGCAATCCGCCGCTCCATCGGCCGACGCGGCAGGTTGACGCGAGCCCCCTACGGGGCTTTCGCGGCCAAAAGCTTGAGGGCATAGAGCGCCTCAAGGGCTTCGCGCGGCGACATCTCGTCGGGGTGTAAGTCCGCGAGCGCTTTCACGACCGCATCGGCGACGAGGTTGGCGGGTGCCGGTAGAGGCCGTGGCGCGGCCGAAAACAGCGGCAGGTCGTCGATGAGATGATGTGACGGCGACATGCGATCCTCGGCTTCAAGCTCGGCCAGCACGTGCTTCGCCCGCTCGATCACGGCAACCGGAAGGCCGGCGAGCTTGGCGACCTGGATGCCGTAGGAGCGGTCAGCCGCGCCCGGCACCACCTCGTGCAGGAACACCACGTCGCCGTGCCATTCCTTGACCCGTACGGTGGCGTTGAACAGCCGTTTGAGCTTGGCAGCAAGCGCGGTGAGTTCGTGAAAATGGGTCGCGAACAATGCGCGGGAGCGATTGACTTCGTGCAGGTGCTCAATCGCCGCCCAGGCGATCGACAGCCCGTCGAAGGTTGCGGTCCCGCGCCCGATCTCGTCAAGGATGACAAGGGAGCGCTCGCCGGCCTGATTGAGGATGGCGGCGGTCTCCACCATTTCCACCATAAAGGTCGAGCGGCCGCGCGCGAGATCGTCAGCGGCTCCGACCCGCGAGAACAGGCGGTCGACGATGCCGATGCGCGCCTGCTTCGCCGGCACGAAGCTCCCCATCTGGGCGAGCACGGCGATCAGCGCATTCTGGCGCAGGTAAGTCGACTTGCCGGCCATGTTGGGCCCGGTGACGAGATAGATGCGCCCGGCCCCCTCCCTACCCTCCCCCGCTTGCGGGGGAGGGTAGGGAGGGGGCGGCGGCGACAGATCGCAATCGTTCGCCACGAAGGGACCGCCGTCGCGCGCGAGCGCCTGCTCCACCACCGGATGGCGCCCGCCGACGATGACGAAATCGCGGCCGGCGTCGACTTCCGGACGCACATAGCCGCGTTCGACCGCAAGCGTCGCCAGACCCGCCGCCACGTCGATGGCGGCAAGCGCCTCGGCCGCCGCCTTGATGTCTTCGGCAGCCGTCACTGCCTGCGCGGCGAGGCGATCGAAGATTTCAAGCTCCATCCCGAGCGCGCGCTCGGCCGCACTGGCGATCTTGGCTTCGAGGCCGCCAAGCTCGGTCGAGGTGAAACGGACCTGACCCGCGAGGGTCTGGCGGTGAATGAACGTCGCGTTCCACGGAGCACCCATCAGCTTGTCGCCGTTGAGAGCCGTCACCTCGACGAAATAGCCGAGCACGTTGTTGTGCCGGATTTTCAGCGTCCTGATCTGAGTCTCGTCGGCATAGCGCGCCTGCAGGGCCGCAACCACGCGCCGCGATTCGTCGCGCAGCGACCGCGTGTCGTCGAGGGTGTCATCATAATGCGCACCGATAAATCCGCCGTCGCGCCGCAACAGCGGCAGGTTCTCGCCAAGCGCGGCGGAAGACTCGGCCGCGATCGCCGGATCAGGCCGTCGCAACGAGATGACAGCGTCCGCGATCTCGGCGACCTGCGGCGCCGCCGCGAACCGTTCCGACAGCTCCGCGGCGGCATGCAAGCCGTCGCGGATTGCGGCGAGGTCCCGCGGCCCGCCCCGACCGACCACAAGCCGCGCCAGCGCGCGGGCAAGATCGGGCGCCGCCGCGAGCCGTGCCCGAACGTCGGCGCGCAAATCGACCTCGCTCACGAACAGTCCGACGGCGTCGAGGCGTCGGATGATCGCGGCCGGGTCGGTGAGCGGCGCCGCGAGGCGCTGCGCCAGCATGCGGGCGCCCGCGACCGTGACGGTGCGATCGATGGCCGCGATCAGCGAGCCGCGGCGCTCGCCGCTCTGGGCGCGCATCAACTCAAGGTTGGCGCGCGTCGCCGCATCGATCGCGAGCGTCGCCCCCGCGGCTTCGCGGGCCGGCGGCGACAGCGGCGGCCGCTTGCCGAGCTGGGTGCGCTCCACATAGGTGACGCAGGCGGCAGCGGCGGTCAGTTCGAGCCGCGACAGCGCTCCGAAAACGTCGACGGTCGCCACCGCGAAATACCCCGCGAGCCGGCGCTCGGCGCTCGCCCCGTCGAACACGTCGCGGGCGAGCGGCGTCACGGCGGGCAGCGAACGCCACAGCGGCGCCAGCTCGGCGTCATCGTAGAGCGCGTCCGACACGATGATCTCGCCCGGTTCGAGCCGGGCGATCTCGGCCGGCAGGCCGTTGCGGTCGCAGGTGGAGATGCGGAATTCGCCCGTCGATATGTCGAGATACGCGAGCGCAAAAGTGCTGTCAGCGTCGGTCGAGCTGCGCTTCGCGCGCGCGATGGCGACGAGATAGTTGTTGCGCTTGGCGTCGAGAAGGGAATCCTCGGTCAACGTTCCGGCCGTGACCAGGCGGATCACATCACGCTGGACCACGCTCTTGGCGCCACGCTTCTTCGCCTCGGCCGGGTCCTCGGTCTGCTCGCACACCGCCACCCGATGGCCTTGCGCAATGAGACGATGGAGATATTCATCGGCGCGGTGCACCGGCACCCCGCACATCGGAATGTCCTGCCCGCGATGCTTGCCGCGCTTGGTCAATACGATGCCGAGCGCGCGGCTCGCCACTTCGGCGTCCTCGAAGAACAATTCGTAGAAGTCGCCCATCCGGTAGAACAGCAGGCAGCCCGGATTGGCGGCCTTGATCTCGATGTACTGCTCCATGAGGGGAGTGACGCGCTGATCGTCCGCGGGAGGCGACGCGGGAGCGAAATCACCGGGAGCGCGGGACGGAGTGGCATCCATGGCGCGACGCTAGAGCATTTTTGGCGCGGCGTGTGAAGCAGGTTCTCCCCAGGACTACTGACTACGGACGTTGTGTGCCTACTTCACAAACCTTTTCCCCGTAATCTTCTCCAAATTCCCGTGGAAAATCTTCTCCTGCAC